>JAABUS010000242.1_pt1 | contig 138145 bp, 138 predicted proteins | sample 5560161 | NCBI WGS metagenome assembly JAABUS01 (sample SAMN10711885, study PRJNA513376) | rock metagenome | isolation source: Antarctica rocks | place: Antarctica: Victoria Land, Trio Nunatak nord | collected 2016-01-04 | reverse complement strand
CTCCACCAAATGAAACGCCTCCTCGTCCGCTACGAACGCCGCGCCGACATCCACGAAGCCTTCCTCGCCCTCGGCTGCTGCCTCATCTGCTACCGACGCCTCAACCACTCATTGTGAAACGCGGTCTGAAGGGTCGCTTCGCTCCCGGCTCAGAAGCGGACGCCAAGACGCGAAGATCCCTGAAGGGTCGCTTCGCTCCCGGCTCAGAAGCGGAAGCGGTGGCAGCTAACTACGGAGGTAGAACTCGAGTGCCGGCGCGACAGCCCGCAGCTCGCGCAGGGCGCGCGACTCGAGCTGGCGGACGCGCTCGCGGGTGATCCCGAGGCCGGCACCGACCTCTTCGAGCGTCTGCGGCGCCGCGCCGTCCAGGCCGAAGCGGTGAGCGAGAACGTGGCGCATGCGCGGGTTCAAGCTGTCGAGTGCCGTCGCTAGCTCCTGTGAGCGCAACCTGTCGGCCGTCTCGACGTCCGGCTCCGCGGATTTCGTATCTCGGATCAAGTCTCCGTAGAGGCTCTCGCCGTCGCCGACGGGGGTTTCGAGGCTGAGGGAATCCTCCACGAGCTCGAGCAGCTCCTGGACGCGTTGCGCCGCAAAGCCGCTCTCCTCTGCGATCTCCTCGAGCTTGGGTTCGCGATTGAGCTTCTGGGCGAGCAGTCGGCGCGAGCGCGTCACTCGGCGAACCTGCTCTGCCACGTGCACGGGCAGCCTGATCGTCCGTCCTTGCTCGGCGAGAGCCCGAGTTACGGCTTGGCGGATCCACCAGGTCGCGTAGGTCGAGAGCTTGAATCCCATCCGGTAGTCGAATTTCTCCACTGCACGGATCAGGCCGAGGTTGCCTTCCTGAATCAGGTCCAGGAGCGGTACGCCCGCCTTCGTGTAGTTCCGGGTGATCGACATCACGAGCCGCAGGTTCGACTCGATCAGCTTGCGCTTGGCTGCCTCGTCGCCGAGATCCTTCCGGCGCGCGAGCTCGCGCTCCTCCCTGACCGTCAAGAGCCTGCCGTCGCCGATCGCGCGAACGTAGAGCTTGAGTGGATCCTGGGTGGCTTCGAGCGCGGGTGCATCGCCTGGCTCGTCGTCGGCTTCCGGCTCCTCCTCCCCTGCCGGATCGTCGAGCGCCGGCAGGAGCTCCAGATGCGGCTCGGCGGCGAGGTCGGCGAGGGGCTCGGCTGCGTTGTGCTCCATGTGACCGCTGTATCGGCGCGCGCGGTCTGCGGCTTGAGCATCGCCGCTTCCTGGGCCGCGAGGAGACGATGCGCCCCTGGCGAAATCGGGCTACGAGACCCGTTCCTAACTTCCTCAATACACCTGTCGTCTAGGCTTTTCAGGTCAGGTCTGAACCAGCCGAACAGACGACCCAGGATCAGTTGAAATGTGCGGAATCGCCGGATATAGCCTCCATCCAGCCTCGATCGTCAACAGGACGCTCGCGGCGCAGGCACTCCTGGCCGGAATCGCCGAGCGAGGCGCCGACGCGGTCGGCTACGCCTTTCGTGGCATCGACGCGACGGTGAGCGTGCACAAGCGCCGGTCGGGCGCGAGCGCGCTCCTCGACGAGGTGCATGTCCCGGCAAACGCGACCCAGGTGCTCGTACACGTCCGCGACTACACCAAGGGACATCCGACGATCGAGGCGAACAACCATCCGATCCGGCACGGTAACGTCGTGGGGATCCACAACGGGATCATCGTCAACGATGACGCGATCTTCGCGCGGTACGGCTTCGAGCGAGCTACGCCCGAGATGACCGTAGACTCGGAGGCGATCTTCGCGCTGGCCGAGCACGCGGACGGCAGCTCGGAAGCGCTCGAGGAGCTGCACGGCGCGATGGCGACGAGCTGGCTCGATGAGCGGGCTCCGTCGACCGTCTTTCTCGCCCGCGCCGTCGGTCGGCCGCTCTGGATCGGAACGGCGGGGAAGGAGCTGTTCTTCGCTTCGACCCGGAATGCTCTCGAGGTGCTGGAGCAGACGATCCGGTTGACTCTTCGCAAGCGAGAACTCGACGAGGGCACTCTGCTCCACGTCGTCGACGGCAGGATCGAGGCGACCCATCGCTTCCACCCTGATCGCTCATACATCGAGGAGACGATCCTCCCCTCGATTCGCGCTCCTCACGAGGGCGCTTCCTGCCTGCTCCGACTCGCGGCGCTCGCAGCCGCCTAGCTCAGCGTACCGTCGGGCTCCACGGAGCCGTCCTCCTCGAGCAGTCGTTCGCGGACGAGGTATTGGAACGCGGCCCACGCTGGCTGGACGTCGATCATCCGGTAGACCTGCCACTCGGTGAGCAGCGCAGGATCTGCGATTCGCGCCTGCTTCCAGTCGTCCATCTTCGGCAGGCGACCGAGAGCTCGCGCGAGCGTCGCACCCTGCTCCACAGCCCTTTCAAGGCGCTCCTCGCCCAATGGGACGTCGAAGCCGGCATCCCGCAGCGCCTGCGCCAGCGAGCCGAACGTGTGCCAGAGCAGTGACTTCGAGGGCATCGACCCTTTCCGCTCGTCGAGGTCTCGCGCTGTCGGCGTCCTCCCCAGCTCCTCGCCGAGCGCGCGGAGCCGGCCGAGCAGCTCGTCGCGGGTGGCGAATCTGCGCGGGACGAGCCCGGCCCGGCGCTTGGCCGCGTTCCAGCTCCCAAAATGCTCGATCACGGTCTGCGGATGCACCTTCGTCTGCACATCCGCGGCGAATTCCCGCATCGTCGGAGAGCGGCCGAGCCGCTCTGCACTCTCCTGGAGCTCGATCAGGATCTGCTCGTCGGTGTAGCGCTTGCGGATGCCCGCCTGGAACTCGGCCAGAGCCTGCGGGTCGATGCCTGCCACCGACGGGTGGCGGCGACCTCGTGCCATGCAAACAGTCTAGAGCAGATTGGCGATATTGCAAGAGGACGCGAGCGGAGATGGCGTGAGCGGACGGGCTCCGATCGGGACGGCTAGATGATTGATGCCAGGAGATCGTCCGTCTCGGGGCGCGAGCTGGCAGCTCTGGGCGCTGGAGCGGCCCAGACACGCCAGATCGCGCATCCGGGCGCGCGAGACCGCGGCATCAATCATCTAGGCTCGAAGCCGGATGAATGCACGCCTTGCGATCGAGTCGTTTGCCGCTCGTGCCGCTGCTCGCCTGTCCCGGCTTGCGGGCACGGGTGGCGGGACGACGATCCCCGGCAAGCTCCTCTGGAAGCTCGATCCGGGAGCAATCGACGCGCTCGCGGCCCGGCTGCCGCGCGGTGCGGTCGTCGTCTCGGCCACAAACGGCAAGACGACCACGACGGCGATGGTCGCCGAGATTCTCGGGCCCGGAACGCGCCTCGCCTGGAATCGCTCCGGCGCAAACCTGCTCTCCGGAGTCGCCTCGGCACTTCTCGCCGCGGATCATGCGGAGCTCGCCCTGCTCGAAGTCGACGAGGCAGCGCTGCCCGAGGCGGCGCGGCGGGTTCGCCCCCGCGCCGTGCTGCTTGGGAACCTCTTCCGCGACCAACTCGACCGGTACGGCGAGCTCGAGCACGTCGCGGAAAGCTGGCGAGAGACGGTGCGTTCGCTCCCGCACGCGACGACTCTCGTCGTCAATGGCGACGACCCTCAGGTTGGCAGCCTCGCCCGCGATCGCGAGGGCGCAATCGCGTACGGGCTCGACGATCCGCGTCACGCCCGAGCCACGCTTCAGCACGCCGCCGATTCCCGGTACTGCATCGTCTGCGGCCATCCGTACGAGTTCTCCGCTGCCTACGTCGGCCATCTCGGCGACTATCACTGTCCGACCTGCGGACATTCGCGCCCACAACTCCATGTCGTGGCTCGCAAGATCGAGCTCCGGGGACTCGAGAGCGCCACTTTCGAGCTCGCGACGCCTGCCGGGTCGGCTCGCATCGAGCTGCGCCTGCCAGGTCTCTACAACGTCTACAACGCGGTGGGCGCAGCCGCGCTCGCGCAGGCGCTCGGCATCGGCCTCGAGCAGATCAGGGACGGGCTCGAACGCTTCGACGCCGCGTTCGGCCGCTTCGAGCGGATCGCGAGTGGCGACAAGTCGATTCTCGTCCTCCTGATCAAGAATCCGGCCGGGGCGAACGAGGTGGCGCGGACGCTTGAGGACGGCGGCGTCCCCGCGGTGCTCCTCGTGGCGCTGAACGACGCGATCGCGGACGGCAAGGACGTCTCCTGGATCTGGGACGTCGATCTCGAGCCTCTGCTCGCGAAGACCCAGCGGGTGATCGCGTCGGGCGACCGCGCCGCCGAGCTCGGGTTGCGGTGCACGTACGGCGGACTTGACGAGGCGGCGCTCGAGCTCGAGCCCGACCTCGAGCGAGCACTCGACCGCGGGCTCGAGCTGACGCCGCCAGGCGGCGAGCTCGTGGTACTGCCGACCTACACGGCAATGCTCGCGCTGCAGCGGATCGTCGCAGGGCGCGGCCTGACAAGACCCTTCTGGGAGTCGAGGGAATGAGAATTCGGGTTGGACACTTGTATCCCGACTATCTCAACATCTACGCCGACCGAGGCAACATCGCCGTACTCGATCGGCGCGCGTCGCTCCGAGGGCACGAGCTCGCAGTCGAGGCGATCGGTCTCGACGACGAGGTGCGACCCGGTGCGCACGATCTGCTCTACATCGGCGGTGGCCAGGATCGTGAGCAGGCGCTCGTCGCAGGCGATCTGGCGCGAAAGGCCGGAGCTGTGAAAGCGGCGGTGACAGGCGGCGCGGCCGTTCTCGCCGTTTGCGGTGGCTACCAGCTCTTCGGCCGCGGCTATCTCGACCTGCGGGGGCTCGATCTGCCCGGTGTCGGGCTCTTCCCCCACGAGACGGTTGCGGGCGAGCGGCGGATGATCGGCGACGTCCTGCTCGAGTGCGAGCTCGAGCCGGGAGAGCGACACACCCTGGCCGGCTTCGAGAACCACGCTGGGCGCACGCGTCTCGATCCTGGAACCGAGCCGCTCGGTCGCGTCGTCGCCGGCTTCGGGAACGACGGCGAGTCGGGCTACGAGGGCTGTCGCGTCGGACGGGCTATTGGCACCTACCTCCACGGGCCGCTGCTGCCTCGCAACCCATGGCTCGCCGACTGGCTGCTCTCCCAGGCGCTCGCGCACGCCTCGGGAGCTGATCCGGTTGCCCTCGAGCAGCTGCCCGACCGCCTCGAAGCCGAGGCGCACCGAGTCTCAGCGGGGCGCGCCCGCAACCGCGGCGGCCGCCTCTAGGATCGCGGCGGCGGACCGCTCGACGTCCTCGGCGCTCGTCTGCCAGTTGGAGACGGAGATCCGCATCGCAGCGCGACCCTGCCACGTCGTCCCGGAAAGCCAGCACGTGCCGTCCTCCTGCACCCGTCGGACGGCGTCGCGCGTGGCCTCGTCGTCGTCGCCGAAGCGCACCAGTACCTGATTCAGGACGACCTCGTTCAGGATCTCGACGCCATCCGCCGCCCCGAGGATCGCCGCGAGCTGCTGCGCTCGTTCGCAGGAGCCTTCGACCATCGCGGCGATGCCCGACCGGCCGAGCGAGCGGATCGCCGCGTAGATCGGAAAGCCGCGTGCTCGCCGCGAGAACTCCGGGTTCCAGTCAAGCTGGTCTCGGGCAGCATCCGGGTCGGCCTGCTCGAGGTAAGCGGCCCGGACGGACATCGCTGCCCGGTGCGCGTCGGGATGAGCGCAGAAGGCGATCCCGGAGTCGTACGGGACGTTCAGCCACTTGTGCGCGTCGGTCGCCCACGAATCTGCCCGCTTGGAGCCGGAGACAAGGTGACGGAGGCTCGGCGACGCGGCCGCCCACAGCCCGAACGCCCCGTCGACGTGCAACCACGCACCGGTGGCCTCGACCACGTCCGCGATCTCGTCCAGCGGATCGAACGACCCGGTGTTCACGTTCCCGGCCTGGGCGCAGACGATGATCGGCCCGGTCGCCCCGGCGAGCGCGTCGCGAAGCTCGTCGGGGCGCATGCGGCCTTGCTCGTCGGCAGCGACGACCTCGACCTGGTCGGAACCGAGGCCGAGGAAGCGGAATGCACGATCGACGGTGACGTGCCGCTCGGCCCCGACGAGAACCCGCATACGCGGTGCGCCCTGGAGCCCGCCGCGAGCAAGTTCCCAACCCGCGCGCTCGAGCTGGTGATGTCGCGCAGCCGCGAGCGCGGTCACATGAGCCATCTGGCAGCCTGTGACGAAGCCTGCGGAGACACCTGTCGGGAGCCTCAATAGCTCGCGCAACCACGCGAGACACACCTCTTCGACGACCGCTGCGCTCGGCCCGCCGACCACGAGCCCGGCGTTCTGATCCCAGGTAGAGGTGAGCCAGTCGGCGGCGAGCGCGGCGGGCAGCGCACCACCGATCACGAAACCGAAGTAGCGCCCGCTCCCGGTCGCGACCACGCCGGGCTCCGCTGCTGCAATCAGCTCGGCGATCACCCGCTCGGGATCGGTCGACCGGTCGGGCAGCGGTCCGGCGAGGGCGTAGCGCAGCTCGTCGATGGTTGCCGGCGCCGATACCGGCCGCTCCGCAAGCGAGCTCAGGTACTGCGCCGCGTAGTCGGCGGTGACCCTCAGCAGCTCGTCGTGCGGCCATTGGCGTTCATGCTACCCCTGAGAGGAACGCGCCCCTACGTGCCCCCAGGGGCACCCCGGGTGCCCCTATCGAAACGCTATTGAGGATTGCGTCACAGCTGTGTGACGTCTCTGGATCGGAACTGTGCCGAGTTCGCGCTGGACTACGGCCGCCAGAGCGCGCCGAGGTAGACGGCCGGGTCGCCGGGCTGCCAGCGTTGGAGGAAGCGCTGGATCGGTGGATGAAGAACGATGGCGTCGAGCTCGTCGAGGGCGAAGAGCCGGTGGCCGCTGACGGCCTTGTCCCGCGAGACCACGTCCTCGAGCGAGCCGTCCACGTCGCCGGCGAAGATGATGTGGACGACGTGCTTCGTGCTGAGCGAGCGGGCAGGCGCGATCGAGTCGACGAGCGCGACCGGCCCTTCGACCGGCGGCGCCTCGATCCCGACTTCCTCCGCGAGCTCGCGGGCGAGCGCAACGATCAGGCTCTCGCCGGACTTGACGCCGCCGCCGGGCAGCAGCCACACGTCGCCGCCACGCTTCTCGTGGCGACAGAGCAGGATCCGCCCGTGCCAGCGGAGCATCGCCGAGACCCTGATCCGCGGCTCGAGTCGCACCGCTACGTCAGGGAGGATCCGAAGCCGCGGACCCCGCGCTCGCTCGCCGGCAGCTCGTCCACCTCGAGCAGCTCGAGCTCAGGCAACGCCAGGACGACGAGCTGCGCGATCCGCATCCCGGGCTCGACCGTGAAGCGATCGCTCGCATCCGTGTTCAGGAGCACGATCCGCAGCTCGCCTCGATACCCCGCGTCGATCAATCCAGGTGAGTTGACGATCGTGATCCCGTGTTGGGCGGCAAGGCCCGAACGGGGTTGCACGAAGCCCGCGTGACCCTCGGGAATCGCGACCGCGAGCCCCGTTCCGACAGTCGCCCGCTGGCCGGGGGCGAGCTCGACACGGTCGCACGCGGCGAGATCGAGTCCCGCGTCGCCGTCGTATGCTCGCTCGGGAATCGTCGCCTCGGGCCTCAGCCGGATGATCGGGAGGAAAGTCAAAGTCCTTCGACCGCAGAGTTCTCGCGTGACGCGTCGGCGGACTGAGCGACGAGATAACGGGCGAAGCGACGTACCTCACGCTGCGGCAGCCGTGCTCGCACGAGCACACCCTCCTCCCCGTCCTTGCGCTCGTCGATCGGCGCGCCGAGCGCGTACAGCTCGGCCAGCTTGCCGCCCTCCTCGTAGGGCAGGAACAGGCGGACGTCGACGAAACGGTCGGAGAATCGCTCGGCGATCCGCTCGCGCAGATCGTCGATTCCGGCGCTCGTCGCCGCCGAAATCTGCAGCACGCCAGGGAAACGATTCGCGAGGCGGCGACGGCCGAGCGGGTCGAGCAGGTCGATCTTGTTCAGGACGAGCTCCAGCGGCACCTGCTCGGCGCCGATCTCGGCGAGCACGGTGTCGACGGAGCCGATCATCTCCTCGAGCTTCTCGTCGCCGACGGAGGCATCGACGACGTGCAGGATCAGATCTGCGACGAGCGTCTCCTCCAGGGTCGATGCGAAGCCCTCGACGAGCTGGGTCGGGAGTCGCCGGATGAACCCCACCGTGTCGGTGACGAGGTAGCGCTTGCCGTCGTGCTCGAAGCCGCGAGTGGTCGGATCGAGCGTCTCGAAGAGACGGTCGTCGACGGAGACGTCGGAGTTGGTGAGCGCGTTCAGGAGCGTCGACTTGCCGACGTTCGTGTAGCCCGCGAGGGCGACCGTGGGAATCTGCGTGCGCTCGCGTTCCTTGCGCCGCAGCCCGCGCTGCTTCTCGATCTGCTCGAGCCGGCGCCGGAGCACGACGACGCGCCGGTTCGCGAGCCGGCGGTCGGTCTCGAGTTGCGACTCGCCGGGGCCGCGCGTGCCGACCCCCGCGCCGACGGCACCGGTACCGCCACCCAGCCGCTCTAGATGCTTCCACATGCCGCGCATGCGCGGAAGGTTGTACTCGAGTTGCGCGAGCTCGACCTGGAGCTTGCCCTCGGCGCTCGTGGCATGCTGTGCGAAGATGTCGAGGATCAGCTGCGTCCGGTCGACGACGCGCGCGTCGAGCGCGTTTTCGAGCGCTCTTTGCTGCGTCGGATCGAGCTCCCCGTCGACGAGGAGCACGTCGGCCTCCGCCTGCGCGTACTCCGCCTTCAGCTCCTCGAGCTTGCCTTTGCCCACATAGGTGCGCGGATCGGGGCGCGTACGCTGCTGCACGAGCTGCGCGACAGGCTGGACAAGAGCCGTTCGGGCGAGTTCTCGAAGCTCGGCCAGCTCGTCGTCGGCGTCGGCGCCCTGCGGGAGAAGAGCCAACACGAACCCTCGCTCGGGCTCAGCGCCCGGCTGAGGTTCTGGCTGACGCGTCGTCACGAGTGGGATTGTGCCACGCTTGCCGCCGTGCCAGGTCGCGCCGACCCAGAACTCGCCCGACGGCTCGCCACGCGGACGCTCGAGCTCGTCGACATCGCCTCGGAGAGCCGAAACGAGGCGGAGATCGCGGCGCGGGTGCTCTCGCTCATTCCCGCCTCGTTCCTGCCCGAATATCGCTCGGCGGACGCTTTCGTCCATGCCACTGCTCGGCGTCCGGGCCGTCCACTGGTCGTGCTCGCGGGGCACTACGACACGGTGCCGGCTCAGGGCAACATCCCCGGTCGGATCGAGGAAGGCGCCGTGATCGGGCTCGGTGCGAGCGACATGAAAGGCGGTCTTGCAGTGATGTTGGAGCTGGCGCGCGCGCTCGACGAAGCCGCGCTCGAGCCCGAGCTCGACGTGGCGCTGCTCGCGTTCGGCAAGGAAGAGCTCCCCGCCGAGTTCAGCCCGCTGCCCGCACTCTTCGAGGAGTCGACGCTGGTGCACGAGGCGGAACTCGCGGTCCTGCTCGAGCCGACCGACAACACGATCCAGGCGGGCTGCCTCGGCAACCTGAACGCCCACCTCGTCTTCCACGGCGTCAGCGGCCACTCAGCGCGACCGTGGCTGGCCGAGAACGCGATCGAGAAGGCGCTTACGGCGCTCCGGCCGCTCGCGGCGATCGAGCCGCGGCCGGTCGAGGTCGGCGGTCTTACCTTCACCGAGGTGGTCAGCCTCACCCGGATCGAGGGCGGAATCGCGGACAACGTGATTCCGGATCGTGTGACGACACACGTGAACTTCCGCTACGCGCCCGATCGATCGCCCGAGAGCGCCGATGCATATCTCCGCGGACTTGTCCCGGAAGGCGCCGACTACGTCCCGGCCGGTGACTCTCCCCCGGCCCGCGTCGTCACCGACTCGCCCCTCGTCCAGCGCCTCGGCGCGGCCGGAGACCTCGCGCTCGAGCCGAAGCAGGCGTGGACGAACGTCGCCGACTTCACGGCTCGCGGGATCGACGCCGTCAACTTCGGCCCGGGCGCGCCGCGCTACGCCCACCGCCGTGACGAGCGCGTCGAGATTGCGGCGCTCGTGACCGCCTTCGAGTCGCTCTGGGCGTTCCTCGTGGGTACCGTCTAGCCGTGCCGATCTCGCCCGTGCTCGAGCGCCAGACGATCTACCCGTTCGTGCGCCTGAACGAGGCGGCGCGGCGGGTCGAGGCCCGCGGCGTCGAAGTGATCGACTTCGGCATGGGCGACCCGCGCGAGGACACCGATCCGTTGATCAAGCAGGCGCTCGTAGACGGGCTCCGCGATCGGATGGGCTATCCGGCTGCTCAAGGACTACCCGAGTTGCGCGCGGCGATCGCCGCCTGGGCGTCTCGCCGGTTCGAGATCGAGCTAGATCCCGACACGGAGGTGATTCCGACCCTCGGCAGCAAGGAGGCGATCTTCAGCTTCGCCCAGATCGTCGTCGACCTCGAGGGCGGGAGGGACACGGTTGCATTCACCGAGCCCGGCTACCCGGTCTACGAGCGCGGCGCCCTCTTCGCGGGAGCGCGGCCTCTGGCCCTGTCGCTGCACGAGCGGCACGGCTTTCTCCCGGATCTCGACGCGATCGACGAGGCGACCTGGAGCCGGGTCGCAGTTCTCTGGGTCAACTACCCGAACAATCCGACGTGCGCCACGGCGCCGCTCGGCTTCTACGAGCGTCTCGCCGAGCTCGCCCGCGAACACGGCTTCGTCCTCGCGTCTGACGAGGCCTACACGGAGCTCTGGTTCGAGCGGCCGCCCGTTTCGGCACTACAACTCTCCGACCGGACGAACGTCGCCGTCTTCAACACACTCTCCAAGCGAAGCTCGATGACCGGCTACCGCAGCGGCTTCGTCGCCGGCGATCCGTCGCTGATCGCCGCGTTGAAAGTATTCAGGCCGACCGTGGGCACGGCGCCGCAAGAGTTCGTCCAGCGAGCCTCGGTCGTCGCCTGGGGCGACGAGGCGCACGTCGAGCGGACGCGCGCGCTCTACGGACGCAAACGCGAGCTCTTTCTCGACCTCTGCCGCCGCAAGGGCGTCCGGGTCGCGGGCCGCGAGGCGACGATGTATCTCTGGCTCGAGGTTCCCGGCGGCGAGAGCTCCGAGGGCTTTTCGGAGCGGCTGCTGGAGCACGGGATCCTCGTCGCGCCAGGGTCGTATCTCGGCGCCACCGGCGAAGGCTACTTTCGCGTCGCGCTCGTGCCGTCCGAGGAAGAGTGCGCGCGGGCGATCGCGATCCTCGAGGACGTTCTGTGAACCCGGAACTCGCGATCGAGATCGTCGCGGCACTCGACCGGGGCGAGCGCCGCGTGGCCGAGCAGGTCGACGGCGAATGGGTCGTCGATGTCGAGGCGAAGCTCGCGATCCTCGAGTTCTTCCGCCTGCGCAAGGTGGAGCCGATGCAGGTCGGCGGGCTACAGTTCCTGGACAAGATCCCGGTGAAGACGGATTACGCCGAGCGCGGCGTGCGGGTCGTCCCTCCCGGCGTCGCGCGCTACGGCTCGTTCCTCTCGGAGGGCGTCGTGCTGATGCCCGGTTACGTGAACATAGGCGCCTGGGTCGGGCCACGGACAATGGTCGATACGTGGGCGACCGTCGGCTCGTGCGCCCAGATCGGCGCGGACGTCCATCTCTCCGGCGGCGTCGGGATCGGCGGCGTCCTCGAGCCGCCGCAGGCCAGCCCGGTCGTGATCGAGGACGGCGCCTTCGTCGGCTCGCGGGCGATCGTGGTCGAGGGCGTACGCGTCGGTGCTGGTGCGGTGATCGCGCCGAATGTCGTCCTGTCGGCGTCAGTGCCGATAATCGACGTGACCGGGCCGGAACCGGTCGAGCGACGTGGGATCGTGCCGCCGCGCGCGGTCGTGCTCCCCGGGGTGCGACAGAAGGACTTCCCAGCGGGCACGTACGGCCTCCCCTGCGCGCTGATCGTCGGCGAGCGGAGCGAGTCGACCGATCTCAAGACGTCGCTCAACGATGTCCTGCGCGAGTTCGAGATCGCGGTCTAGCGCCCAACCTGCTTCACCGTCTCGCCCGTGCAGATCAGCGTTGCGGGGCCGGTGAGCGTCGCTCGGTTCTCCTCGTCGAGCGTCACGCCGAGATCGCCGCCGGGCAGGTGAACGATGACCGGGCTCTGGCACCAGCCATTCGCGATCGCGGCCGCCGCGACGGCGACAGCGCTCGAGCCGGAGGACGACGTCTCCCCCGCTCCACGCTCCCAGACGAGGGCCGTCACGTCGTGAGCGCCGTCGACCCGGATGAGCTGCACGTTGGTACGGTCCGGAAAGCGACCATGGCGCTCGAGCAGCGGCCCGAGCCTCAGCAGCTCCTCGCGGTTGGCGTCACGCCGGACGACGGCGTGCGGATTGCCCACGGAGACGCGGGTGAGCTCGATCCGCTCATCGCCGAGCTCGATCGTCTCCGGCTCGTGCACCTCGACAGGCCCGACCTCGAGCCCGATCTCCGCACCATGGACTGTCCCTGCGTACTCCCGCCCCGAGACCGTGACGGTGACCTCCACAGCGCCCGCGCGTTCCGCAAGCCACGCGGCGGCAATGCGCGTGCCGTTACCGGAGAACTCGGCCACGGATCCGTCCGGGTTCCAGATCACGATCTCGGCTCTCGTTCCGGCGGCCGAGACGACCTCGAGGACACCGTCGGAACCGAGCCCGTAGCGAATGTCACAGAGTCGCGCGACCTGCTCGGGGTCGAGCGGGCGGCCGAGCTCAGCCTGATCGACGAGCAGGTAGCTGTTGCCGAGCGCGTGCCATTTTGAAAACGAAATCTGTGAGAATCGCATCCGCTACCTCGTGCGCAGGCCGGTTCGCGTCGATCATGACGATGCCGGGAATGCGTCGCATCCACTTCCGCTGGTAGGCCGCGAATCGTCGTGTGCGTAGCGCCAGTGCCTCGATCGCCTGTGCGCGGGGAAGCTCCGACACCTCGCGAAGCCCGATCACCTTGCGCGCGGTCGTCGAGAGCTGAGTCGCCAGCGCCTGCCGCACTTCCGCCTCCACCCCCGCCTCGAACATCGCCTCCGTCCGCTCGGCGATGCGCCGCTCGAGCGTCTCCTTTGCCACGTCCAGGCCGACCACGACGGTGGGATGTCGCGTCTCCTCCGTCCAGAGCCGATCGTGCTGGGGCCGGAGCGAGGCGCCTACCTCCACGAGCTCCAGCGCCCGGATCACGCGCCGGCGGTCGTTCGGATGAACCGCCGCGGCGGCCTCGGGGTCGAGTACGGCGAGCTCGGCGTGAGCCGCCTCCTCCCCGCGTTCGTCGTAGAACTCGCTCCAGCGCTCGCGGGCGCCCGTCGGCGGCGCAGGCGGCAGCGCGAGTTCCGCGAGCGCGGCGCGCAGATAGAGACCGGTGCCGCCGACGACGATCGGAGTCTGCCCGGCGGCCAGGATCTCGTCGATCGCAGTGTGTGCGAGCTCCTGATACTCGCCGAGCGAAGCCTCGTGGGAGAGCGGCCAGATCGCGACGAGGCGCGCCGGCTGCTTCGACTGGTTCGTCAGGATCGGGATGCCGCGGTAGACCTGCATCGAGTCCGCGGAGACGAGGTCGGCAGAGATCCTCGCGGCGAGCGCCTCCGCCACCGAGGTCTTGCCCGAGGCAGTCGGGCCGAAGAGCGCGAGAACGCTAGCCACGGAGTCGCGAGCGCGCCGCGGCAACTGTCGTCTCGTCGAGTCCGCCGCGGCGAAGAAAGGCGGCCACCGAGCCGTGCTCGCCTTCGATCGCCTCGAGGACGCCGCGCATCGCTCCTGCGGGTGAGGCGACAATCCGAAGCCGGCGCGCCCGCTCCAGCTCGTCCCTCGCTTCCTCGACCCACGGCAGCGCCTGCGCCTCAAGGTTCGGCGAGCTGAGTGCGTAGTCCGCGGCAACATCCTCTCGGGACACTCCGGCGAGACGGAGGAGAAGGGCCGCAACGATGCCCGTTCTGTCCTTGCCGACCTTGCAGTGGACCACGACCCCGCCGGCTCGGGCCTTAGCCACCGCCGCGATCGCAACGGCGAACCGGTCGTCCCAGCGGCGCAGGAGCTCGAGGTAGAAGCGGCGTGTCTGATCGACGCCGTCGGTGGCCCGCTCCTTGGCTGTATCGATCTCGCGCCAGACCGGATCTCCCTCCTCGGCGAGAACCGGAACGTGGACGACGTCAAGGTCGAGCTCACGTGGAGGGTCGTCGGCGAGCTCACCGTGCGAGCGCAGGTCGACGACCGTGGAGACTCCGTGTGCCGTCAGCGCCGCCCAACCGGCGTCTGAGAGCGACCGCACGCTGTCGGCGCGGATCACGCGCCCCCAGACCGTCTCACCTCCATCCTCGGTCGGATGTCCGCCGAGATCGCGGGCGTTGAGACAGCCCTGCCAGGCGAGCGCGCGGTCCTGCATCAAGCCGGATCGGTGACGAGCGTCTTCCAGCCGGCGCCGGCGCCCTCGCTCTCGACGAGGCGGTCCTCCTCCGGGTGCGCGGCTCGGTGCTCGATAAACCAGGCGACCGAGGCTGGAATACCCGCATCGAGCGCGGTCTGCGGCTCCCAGCCGAACAGGTCGCGCGCCTTGCTGATGTCGGCGACGTACCGCGTCACCTCGCCAAGCCGAGCTGGAGCGGTCTCGATCTGCGGCTCGAGATCGAGGGCGGCACCGATCAGCTCGGCGGCGCGAACGAGTGTGTTGCCCTCTCCGTAGGCGAGATTGATCGTCTCGTTCGCGACGCGCCCTTCCGCGAGCGCCTCGATCCCGCGAGCGATCCCGTCCACGCAGTCGTCCACGTAGGTGAAGTCGAGCACCTTCTCGGGCCCGTAGATCACGATCGGCTCGCCGCGCGCGATCCGGTGGATGAAGAGCGGCAGGACGCGCGTCATCCGGTGCAGGTCGTTGTCGTAGCGGCCGTAGACGTTCGAGAATCGAAACGCGAGGTAGTTCAGCCCGTAGCACTTCGCGTACGCGTAGATGAATGCCTCGCTCGCGATCTTGGACGCCGAGTACGGGCTCTCGGTGAACGCGAAGTCGGCGGTTGCCTCCGCGTAGCCCTCGAAGCGATGAACGTCGCCGTAGACCTCGCGCGTCGAGGAGAAGACGATCGGGATCGATCCCTGCCGGCAGAACTCGAGCACGTTGAACGTCATCATCAGGTTCTCGAGCGCCCGGTGCGGCTCGGCCACGAGCTGGTGCACTTTCGCGTGCGCCGCGAGGTGGACGACGAGATCGGTCTCCGGGTACTCGACCCCGCCGATCCCGCCCGGGAAGGCCGGATAGTGGCCCGAGAGATCCTGGAGCAGGTATCGAAACTCGTCGTGCTCGAGCCACGTGTTCTGGCGCTTGTCGATCCCGAACACGTCATGCCCGTCGGCCTGCAAGCGTAGGGCGAGGTTGGTGCCGATCTGCCCGGACGACCCGGTGATCAGAACCTTCATGCGGCGACCGCCGTGCGCTGGGCGCCGCGAAGCGTGGTCGAGGTCGAGGCGTCGATCAGGACGTCCACGAGCTCGCCCGGCGCTGCAGCGCCCGCGAAGTTGACGGTCGTGTTGCGCCGCGTCCGTCCGCGCAGGACATTCGCGTCGGTGCGGCTCGCCCCCTCGACGAGCACCTCCTCAACGCGGCCGACCCGTTCGCTGTTCCGCCCCGCGGAGATCCGCTGGACGAGGTCGACGAGCCGCTCCAGGCGTTCGTGCTTGACCTCGTCCGGGACCTGATCGGGCATCGTCGCGGCCTCCGTTCCCTGACGCGGCGAGTAGATGAACGTGTAGGCGCTGTCGAAGCCGACGGTCTCGACGAGCTCGAGGGTCTGCCGGAAATCGGATTCGGTCTCGCCCGGGAAGCCAACGATCACGTCCGTGCCGAGGGCAAGATCGGGGATAGCATCGCGCAGCCTGTCGGCCAAGCGGAGGTAGCGCTCGGCATCGTAGGTGCGGCGCATCGCCTTGAGGATGCGCGACGAACCCGACTGGAGCGGCAGATGGATGTGCTCGCAGACAGCGGCGCATTCGGCCATCGCGGCGATCACAGGCTCGCGGAAGTCCTTCGGGTGCGGGCTCGTGAAGCGAATCCGCTCGATCCCCTCGACGGCGTCGCAGGCGCGCAGAAGCTCGCCGAACTCGGTCTCGAGGCCGGGTCGCAGGTCGCGGCCCCACGAGTTGACGTTCTGGCCAAGCAGCGTGACCTCCCGGACACCGTCCGCCGCGAGACGCGTCACCTCGGCGACGATCTCGCCCGGCCGGCGGCTCTGCTCGCGGCCACGGACGGCAGGGACGATGCAGTAGGCGCACTTCGAGTTGCAGCCCATCGAGACCTGCACCCAGGCACTGAAGGTGCGCTCACGGTGCATCGGCAGGTCGCCGGCGAAATGCTCGTGGGTGCCGAAGCGGCCACGCGGCGCGTCTCCCCCGGTTCCGATCCACTCGCCGAGATGCGGGATCGAGCCGGGGCCGAAAGCGACGTCCACGTACGGGTAGAGATCGAAGAGCCGTTCGTGCTGCGCTTCGGCGTAGCAGCCGCCGACGGCGATCACCTTCTCGGGATCCGCGCGCTTCAACGCCGCCGCTTGTGCGAGGTGCGCTGCAAACTTCTGATCCGGCTTCTCGCGGATCGTGCAGGTGTTGAAGACCAGCACGTCGGCGGCTTCCTGCGAGGGTGCCTCGCCGAGTCCGAGCGACTCGAGCATCCCCTTGATCCGCTCCGAGTCGTGGGCGTTCATCTGGCAGCCGAAGGTGGTGACGTGGTAGCGCCTCATCGCGCGGTCAGTCTAGCCCTGGGTCGTTACGAGGCCGGGGTGCCGAGGCGGCTTGCACCAGACTGTTACTCGGTCGCCCAGTCTAATAGCTCGCGGCGGCCGTGCTCGGGGGCCCACGCGTCGCGCTGCCTACCTGACATCTGTGCGCTTCGACTGCGGATCGTCCTCGCGGAACTTCTCCACGATGCCGGCACCGCCGTAGCTGCCGCGGCCCCGGAACGCGCCCTTTGACGAGCGGCGGGCGGCCCAGCGGTAGACGGACATGAGCAGGATCAGGAAGACCATCACGGCGATCAGAAACAGGAGCACCTACTTCGCCACCTCGATCGCACGGCTTTCGCGGATCACGATCACCTTGACCTGGCCGGGGTACTCGAGCTGGTCCTCGATCTCGCGCGCGATCTCGTGCGAGAGCAGGATCGCGGCGTCGTCGTCCACCTCGGTCGGCTCGACCATGACCCGGATCTCTCGCCCGGCTTGGAGCGCGTAGGCCTTCGCGACGCCGGGCTTCTGAGTGGCGATCTCCTCGAGCGCGCCGAGGCGCTTGATGTAGTGCTCGAGGCTCTCGCCCCGGGCGCCGGGGCGAGAGGCGGAGATCGCGTCGGCGGCGATCAGGAGAACCGCCTCGACCGTTTGCGGCTGCACCTCGTGGTGGTGCGCCTCGATCGCGTGAACGACGCCCTGGCTCTCGCCGTAGCGCTTTGCCCACTGCGCCGAGATCAGCGCATGGGAGCCCTCCACCTCGTGGGTCATCGCCTTGCCGAGATCGTGTAGTAGCGCCGCTCGCTTCGCCGTCTTGACGCTCGCGCCGAGCTCGCTCGCCATGATCCCGGCCAGGTGGACGACCTCGAGCGTGTGCTTGAGCACGTTCTGGCCGTAGCTCGTCCGGTAGCGAAGGCGGCCGAGCACCTTGACGACCTCCTCGTGCAGATCGCCGCAATGCGCCTCGAAAACGGCCTGCTCCCCCGCGAGCCGGATGTGCTCCTCGAGCTCGGCCTTGGAGCTGTAGTACATCTCCTCAATCCGGGCCGGGTGGATTCTTCCGTCCTCGATCAGCTTCTCGAGCGTCATCTTGGCGACCTCTCGCCGGATCCCGTCGAACGAGGAGAGGACGACGGCCTGTGGGGTGTCGTCGATGATGAAGTCGACGCCGGTGAGGTGCTCGAGCGCGCGAATGTTGCGGCCCTCGCGGCCGATGATCCGCCCTTTCATGTCGTCGGAGGGAAGCTCGACGACGCTCACCGTGGTTTCGGCGGTGTGGCTCGCGGCGACACGTTGGAGCGCGTCCGCCACGAGATTCCGGGCGCGGCGTTTCGCTTCGCCCCGCGCCTCCTCGTCGAGCTGGCGAACCGTGCGCGCGAGCTCATGGCGGATCATGTCCTCCGAGCGCTCGAGTAGGTGATGTTTCGCATCGGCGACGGAGAGACCGGCGACGCGCTCGAGCTCTCTCACGGCGTCCGTCTTCGCACCCTTCAACTCCTCCTGGAGCTCGCGCACGTGCGTCTCGCGATCGTTCAGGCCCTGCTCGCGGCGAAACACCTCCGTGTGCTTCTGCTCGAGCTCGCGCTCCTGCGCTTGTACGCGCTCCTCGACCTTGGCGATCTGCTGCCGGCGCGCCTGGATCTCGTCCTCGATCTCGGAGCGGAGACGTACCGCCTTCTCCCGCGCCTCGATCTGGGTCTCCCGACGGATCGTCTCGGCCTCACGCTCGACGACATGGATGCGCGAGCTGCTGCGAAGGAGCAGGAGGGCGGCCGCGAGCGCGGCTCCGACAGCGAGTCCGACGAGCGCCGCAATGATCGTGAGCATGACCGCCGACCTCCCGGGGAGAGGATTCGATTGCCCGCGCACCTTCAGGGGCGCGGCTGCTCACATCCGGCGCCCGCCCTGCAGGGCCGCGGCTCCGGTTCGCTGCGCGTCAGCTCACGCGAACGCCGGCGGCTCCTTCGCGTCGCCGGGAACCTGGATTTTGAGAGGTTTCGTGGACAAGATGGACTGGTTTTCGGAAAAACGCGCGGTATGCAGGAAAAACGTCAGATGGAAGCCTCACCATCCTACTCCTTCGCTGCCCTGCCACGCAACGGCTGCCTCGACGGTGTCCTCGGCGAAGCCCCTCGCGGCCAGAAACCGCCCGGACTTGGCGCTCCTGCCTCTCCGCGCAACGATCCGCCCGGCACGCGCCCGTTCCGGCTCGAGCTCGGCCAACGCTGCCTCGATCGTCTCGCCGGCGACGCCGCGCCGCTCGAGATCGTCTCGAATCAGCGCGTCGCCGAAGCCTCGCTCGGCGAGAGCCGTCGCGCGTAACTCCGCAAGGCGCACGTCATCGACGTAGCCGAGACGTGACAGCGTCTCGAGTGTCTCGCGCCGCTCGGGCTCGCCGACGCCGCGGTCTCGCAGCTTCGACTCGAGTTCCGCAGCGGAGCGATCACGAGCACGGAGCGCCCGCAGCGCTGTCTCGACGGCCGTCCTCGACTCTGCCACGGGGGCTACGCGGCGGACGCCTTGACGTCGGACTCGATCTGCTCGTCGACCGCGGCGATGGCCCGCTCGGCCGCGATGCTCGGAAGCAACCGCGCCGAGACGATCTGCTCCGCCGGCGCCTCCGCCTGGATCCGAGCCAGGATCTGCTGCACGAGGTCCGGATGCTCCTTCAGGAACGCGGTCGCGTTCTGGCGGCCCTGACCGAGACGCTCGTCGCCGAAGCTGAAATAGGAGCCCGACTTCTGGACGATCTTGCGCTCGATCCCGACCTCGAGAACCGTGCCTTCCCAGGAGATTCCGCTCCCGTAGATGATGTCGAACTCGGCCTGCTTGAACGGCGGCGCGACCTTGTTCTTCACGACCTTGACCCGCGCCCGATTGCCGTAGGCCTCGGCGCCGTCCTTCAAGGTCTCGATCCGGCGGATGTCGAGCCGGACCGATGCGTAGAACTTGAGCGCGCGGCCACCCGGGGTCGTCTCGGGGCTGCCGAACATGACCCCGATCTTCTCCCGCAACTGGTTCGTGAAGAGGCAGATCGTGTCGGTGCGGTTGAGCGTGCCGGCGAGCTTGCGCAACGCCTGGCTCATCAGCCGCGCCTGCAGACCAACGTGGGTGTCGCCCATCTCGCCCTCGATCTCGGCCTTCGGCGTCAGAGCGGCGACCGAGTCGACCGCGACCACGTCGAGCGCCCCGGAGCGGACGAGCAGCTCGGTGATCTCGAGTCCTTGCTCACCGGTGTCGGGCTGTGAGACCAGTAGCTCGTCGACGTTGACGCCGATGTTCTTGGCGTACGTCGGATCCATGGAGTGTTCCGCGTCGATGAAGGCGCAGATTCCTCCGCGGCGCTGCGCCTCGGCTATCACGTGGTAGACGAGCGTCGTCTTCCCGGAGCTCTCGGGGCCGAAGATCTCGACGACGCGGCCGCGCGGCAGGCCGCCGATTCCGAGAGCGAGGTCGAGCGAGAGCGAGCCCGTCGAGACGGCCCCGATCGACACCTGGGCCGAGTCACTCATCTTCATGACCGAGCCCTTTCCGAACGTACGCTCGATCTGCCCGAGGGCGACGTCGAGAGCTTCCTCGCGATTCATCTTTCGTCCTCCCAAGCTTGTGGTTCGAGATAGTGCAAACGAGCGCGCTGGCAAAAGCAACGCAGACAGAGAAGCAAAGCAGCGGCATCGGACGGCATGGCGCCCACGCTAGCCGCCGAGATCACACGGCTTCATCACAATTCTGTGTCAAGTCTGTGTGAGGCCGCGCCGGACGAGCTGAAGCGCGGCGACGACGGCGCGCCGACGGATCGGATCGCGATCGCCGGGAAAGCTGAACGAGGAGGCCTTGCCGCCGTTCGGCGTGACCGCGTGAAGGTGGACGAGCCCGACCGGCTTCTCGTCGGTGCCACCGCCCGGGCCGGCCACCCCGGTCACCGCCACCGCGACGTCGGCTCCGAGCCGCTCCCGGGCCCCGACGGCCATCGCCTCGGCGACCTCGGCGGAGACAGCTCCGTGCTCGGCGATCATCACCGCCGGGACGCCGAGCTCCCGTTCCTTGAGCTCGTTCGAGTAGGCGACGACGCCGCCGAGCGTGGTCTGGCTGAAGCCCGGCACGGCCGTCAATCGCGCCACGACCAGCCCGCCGGTACAGGACTCGGCGGTGGCGAGCGTGAGCCCGCGCTCCCGGCAGAGGTCGAGCACGATCTTCTCGACCGTGCGCCCGTCGTCCGAGTAGAGATAGCGCCCGAGCTTCTCCCCGAGCGCCGTGGTCAGCCGCTCGGCGCGCTCCGCCGCGGCGGGTTCGGCAAGGATTTCGACGACGACCTCGAAGTCGCGGGCGCAGATCGTCGTCTCCACTCCGTCGCTGTCGCCGCCCGCCTCGGCGAACGCCTGCGCGACCGCGGACTCGCCCGCCCCGAAGAGGCGCAGCGTTCGTCGCAGCGGCGGCATGCCTCCGTCGAGCACCCGCCGGACCGGTGCGGTCGCCAGCGCATTCGGCCACAGTCGCTGCAGCTCCGCAGGGGGCCCCGGCAAGATCACGACCGGGGTGCCTGCGACCTCCACGACGAGTCCCGGAGCCGTTCCGGCCAGTCCGAGCGAGATCGCGCCCACAGGGAGGGTGGCCTGCTTGCGCACACCGCCGGCGAAGTCCGTGTACTCGCGTCTCATCCGCTCGGCCACACCCCTGGAAACGGCCGCGATCTCCGCTTCGAGCTCCGGTCTCAGCTCGAGCTCGACTCCCGCGACGCGCGCCACGACCTCGACGGTGCGATCGTCGTGTGTCGGCCCGAGCCCGCCCGAGACGGCGACGAGCTCGGAGCCGGCGAGAGCCTCTCGCATCGCGGCTTCGAGCTCATTCGGATCGTCGCCGACGATCTGGATCCGAGCCGGCTCGAGCCCGAGCGCGAGCAGCGAGCGCGCGAGAAATGGTCCATTCAGATCGGTTCGCTCGCCGCGCACCAGCTCGCTGCCCGTTACGACTACGACCGCGCGTGGGCGACGGTTCAACCGGGGTCGGCGACGAAGATGCGCTTCGAAGTCACGAACACCCCTCGGGTCTTCACGGCGGGCGGAAGCTCGACACGGTTGCCGTTTCGCTTGACGACGACGTTCTGGGGCGAGCGCACCTGGATCCAGAGGAGCTTCCCGACGAAGCGCTGCTTCTGGCCCTCCTCGACGGTGCCGCTGTACTCGACCTCGCCGATCGCGCTGCTCTGGCGGGCGACGACGAACGAGTCGCCCTTCGTCGCGATCACCTCGAGCCGCGCCGTGCCGCTTCGCGGGACGGTGGGCGCCTGCGCCGGGGTCGAACGCGTCGTCGTCGTCTGGGCCGGCTGCAGGCCACGCACGTCTTGCTGCTCCGCGCCTCCGAAGCGCCAGGCAGCGATCACGAGCGCGGTCAGGACGCCGATCGAGACCAGCGCGAGCAGGACGACGTTCGACTCGCGCCGCTCGTTGCGCCGACGCCGGTCGGCGGGAACGCGTCTCGTGCGAAGCGGTAGATCCTCGTCGCCGCTGACGAAGCGCGAGTTGTACTCGTCCACGTAGAGCTGACCGTCGAGCCCGAGATACTCGGCGTAGGAGCGCAGGAAACCCTTGACGTACGTGTGCGAGGGAAGCACCTCGAACCGTTCCTCCTCCAGGGCGCGCAGATACTTGCCGCGGATCTTCGTCCCGTGCTCGGCCTCCGGGAAGTCGAGTTGCTGGCGCAGCCGAGCCTCGCGGAGGCTGTTTCCGATCTCGAACACGCTGGGATGGTAGCGGTGGCCGGCGCGTCTTCCTAATCGACGGCCGACAGGATCAGGAAGACGCCAATTGCCATCGCTCCCGTGATCCCGAGCAGGAGGCTGACGACGCCGAGCGCCCGGCCGAAGCCCGCAACTCGCGTGCCGCGCACCCCTGCGAGGGTTCGCTGTCCTCGCGCCCGGGCGCGGCGGGCGATCAGGATCGAGGCGACGCCCAGCACGATCGCCACCGGAATTGCCGCCGCGGAGTCGATCAGCTCGTACGCCTCCGACCAGCGCGTCGCGAGGATCGCCGCCGGCAGCGCTGCCAACGAGAGCAGGCCGACGAGGACGGCGAGCCACGCGCTCCCCGAGCGCGCGCCGCCGTTACTGCTTTTGGTAGGGGCGGCCAACCGCAGCGGGCGGAATCGAGCGGCCGATCACACCGGCGACCGCGATCAGCGTGAGCACGTAGGGAAGCGCCTGGAAGAGCACGGCGGCCGACTCCGAGTAGGCGGGCAGTCGCTGTGCGAGCGCGCTCGAGAAGCCGAAGAGGAGCGCGAACGCGGCGGCCTGGAATGGGCGCCAGTTGCCGCAGATCACGACCGCGAGCGCGATGAAGCCTCGGCCGGCGGTCATGTTCTGGTTGAACGAGTTCACGAAACCGATCGAGAGATAGGCCCCACCGAGCGCCGCGAGCGCGCCCGAGAGCGTGACCGCGGCGTAGCGCGTCCAGTAGACCGAGATCCCGACGGTGTCAGCCGCCCGCGGGTGCTCGCCGACCGCGCGGAGCCGCAAGCCGACCGGCGTCTTGAACAGGACGAGCCACGAGAGCACGATGGTCGCGAACGCGAGCCAGATCATCAGGTTGAGCTGGCCCAGCATCGGCCCTACGAAGTACCAGTCCTTCAGGAACGAGAGATGAACGTCGGGGATCTCCGAGATGTCCGGCGGAGTTCCCTCGCCGCCATAGATGTCGATGAAGAGGTAGCCGGTGATCCCGAGCGCGAGGAAGTTGATCGCGAAGCCGCCGACAATCTGATCCGCCCGCAGGTGGATCGCGAAGAACGCGTGCACGAGCGCGAAGAGGGCGCCGGCCAGAGCGGCCGCACCGAGCCCGAGCGGCCATGACTCGAGCTTGTCGGCCGCGAGGATCCCGAAGAACGCGCCGGAGAGCATCATCCCCTCAAGCCCGATGTTCGTGACCCCGCTCCGCTCGGAGAAGATCCCGCCCATCGCGGCGAACGCGAGCGGGGTCGCATACCGGAGCATTGCGGCGAAAAGGGCCGACCAGACGACGACCTGGTCGAGGTGGCCGACGCTCGAGCGGGTCGCGAGATAGCCGAACCCGATTCCGGCTCCGCCGGCGACGACGGCGCCCCAGCCCAGCCGCTTCACTCCGTGTGAGATCGCGAAGCCGCCGAGCGCGACCGCGGCGAGCCCGACCAGAATGGATGGGATCGGCGTGCGCAGGTGCAACGGCGGCAACGCCACCCAGAAGGCCGCGAGGCCGGCAACGATGCCGCCGATGGCGACGGCGCGGGCACCACGCGGCAATCGGGCGACTAGCCGCTCGATCATTCTTGGGTCCGCGCGTGTCGCTGCCGGGAGCGCCTGCGGATCCCGAACAGGTAGAGGATCAGCACGTCGGCACCGACGAAGAGAACGACGAGTCCTTGGATCAGCAGGGTCAGGTTCGAGGCGAGCTCCGGCCGGAAGATCTCCGGGTCGAGGTTCCGCGTCGAGGTGCCGACGAGGAGCGCTGCGAAGAGGAGCGCCGACAGCGTGACCCCGATCGCCGTGTTTCGCCCGAGCAGCGCCACCGCGATCCCGACGAAGCCGATCTGGGACGTGAAGATGTCGTTCGTGTTCAAGCGGAACTGCCAGCCGAGGATGTCCAGCGCCCCGGCGAGCCCCGCGAAGGTGCCGGAGATCGCCATCGCGAGCACGTAGTTCCGTGCGACGGAGATGCCGCCGTAGCGCGCGGCTTCGGGGTTGAAGCCGACCGCCCGCACCTCGTAGCCGAGCGTCGTGCGGTTGAGCGTGATCCAGTAGACGACGAGCGCGGCGAGCGCGACGAAGAAGCCGACGTGAAGCCCCTGGAGCAGCGGGTCGCCCCAGAAGACGTTCAGCTTCGACTCGTCGAGCACGTCGTTCGAGACGGGAACCGACTCCCCGCCCTCGCTGTCGTTCTGGAGCGGCCCGCCGAGCCCGAAGAGGAAGACGCCGGCCCAGAGTGCGACGTAGTTGAGCATGATCGTGGAAATCACCTCGTGCGCTCCGACCGTCGCCTTGAGGAAGCCGGCGATCCCGGCAAAGACCGCGCCGGCGAGCGCGCCCGCGACGATCGCGACGAGGATGTGCAGGAAACCGGGCAGGCCGGGCAGCTCGGAGCCGATCCAGACGGCCATGATCGCGCCGACGAGATACTGGCCCTGGCCGCCGATGTTGAACATCCCGCAGCGGAACGCGAAGGCGACCGCGAGCCCGGTGAGCACGAGCGGCACGTAGACGATCAGCGTCTGCTGGAGATTCAGGGCAGCGAAGGAATCGAACGACGTATCCCAGGGAAACCAGATCCGCGACTCGGTGAAGGGGATCCCGATCTCGAACGAGCCCACCTCGAGGAACCAGTCGAGCCCGGAGCCCTGGAAGATCGCCTTATAGGTCGTGAGCGGGTTCTTCCCGGTCGTGGCGAGCACGACGAGACCGCCGATGAAGAAGGCGAGGATCGTGGTCAGCAGGGGGACCGCGATCCCGCCCGCCCGATGCCAGACAGCAAGCCGACCGGCCACGCTCGGCGCGTAATCGCCGCCCTGACGCGGGTTCTCGACCTTGCCGCCGCCCTCGGGTGGGGTCTCGACCGGCGGCTCGCTCATGCGGCCTCTTTCCTCCCGCCGCCGGTCATCGCGACCCCGAGCTCCTCCTCCGAGACGCCCGGAGCGAACTCGCCCACGATCTCGCCCTCGTAGATCACGAGGATCCGGTCGGAGAGGGAGAGGATCTCGTCGAGCTCGAGCGAGACGAGCAGGATCGCGCGCCCCTCGTCGCGCTCCTCGACGAGGCGGCGGTGCACGAACTCGATCGCGCCGACGTCGAGCCCCCGCGTCGGCTGGGCCGCGATCAGCACCTTCGGGTTGCGGTCGATTTCCCGCGCGAGGACGACCTTCTGCTGGTTGCCGCCGGAAAGTCCGCCCGCCCGTGTGTGCGGTCCGCCGCCGCGCACGTCGAACTGCTCGAGCAGCTTTCCAGCCCTGGCGACGAGTTGCTTGGGAAAGAGCCAGCCGAAGCGCGAGGCCGGTTGCGAGTCGTAGTCGTGGAGCGCGAGATTCTCGGCCAGGCTGAAGTCGAGCACAAGGCCCCGACGCTGCCGGTCTTCGGGAATATGGCCAAGCCCCGCGTCGAGGCATTCCTTGGCGCTCTGGTTCGTGACGTCCTCTCCGCCGACGAGGACGCGACCGGAATCCGACCGCATCAGGCCCGCGATTGCATCGATCAGCTCCGTCTGACCGTTGCCGTCGACGCCTGCGATGCCGACGATCTCGCCGCCGCGGACGTCGAGCGAGAGGCCGCGTACCTTCTCGATTCCGCGATCGTCGGTCACGTGCAGATCGTGAATCTCGAGCAGCGGCTCGCCGGGCGTCGACACGCCCTTCTCGACGCGCAGCAGCACCTCGCGGCCGACCATCAGCCGCGCAAGGCTCTCCTCGGTCGCGCCGGCGGCCGGAAGCGTCTCGATCTTCTTGCCGCGGCGCAGGACGGTGATCCGGTCGGCGATCTCCGTGACCTCGTTCAGCTTGTGGCTGATGAAGATGATCGACATTCCCTCACGCGTCAGCGTGCCGAGGATCTCGAACAGTTCCTGCGCCTCCTGCGGCGTCAACACCGCGGTCGGCTCGTCCAGGATCAGGATGTCGGCGTTCCGGTAGAGCGCTTTCAGGATCTCGACCCGCTGCTGCTGGCCGACGGTAATGTCCTCGACGCGCGCGTGAGGATCGATCCGGAACTTGAACGTGTCGGAGAGATCGCGCACGCGCTTCGCCGCGGCGTCGTAGTCGAGCAGCACCTTCTCGCGGGTCGGTTCGTTCGCGAGCACTATGTTCTCCGCCACGGTCATGACCGGAATCAGCATGAAGTGCTGATGCACCATCCCGATCCCGGCTTCGATGGCGTCGCGCGGGGAGCTCATCCGCGTCGGGGTGCCCTTGATCCTGATCTCCCCCTCCTCCGGGGTGTAGAGCCCGTAGAGGACGTTCATCAGCGTCGACTTGCCGGCCCCGTTCTCCCCGAGGAGGGCGTGCACCTCACCGTGCCGCAGGTCGAGGCTGACATCATCGTTCGCGACGATGCCGGGAAAGCGCTTGGTGATCCCGCGAAGCTCGAGAACCGGCCGCTCGTCCACCGCACGATTCTATGGTGCTGGGACGGCTGCTCATGGCCGGAACACGCGTGCAGCGATTCCTGGCGCGATCTCAGGCAGGCGAGTGGGCGGAGCCAGGCTCCGCCCCAGGGCCCCGCTGCTAGCCGACCGTCTCCGGGATGTCGGTGAGCTCGCCGGCCGCGATCCGCTCTTGAACCTGCTTCACCCTGGCGACGGCGGCTGCGGGAACACTGGCCGCGATCTCGCCGAGGCCGACGCCGCCCGAGGCGACGTCGAACACCGAGTCCTCCCCGCCCGCGAAGCTGCCGTCCTCCACTGCCTGGATCGACTGGAAGACGGCGACATCGACCTTCTTGAGGGCGCTCGTGATCACGTGGTCGCCGAGATAGCCCTGATCGGCGTCGACCCCGATCCCGCTCACGTTCTGCTCCCTGGCGGCGTTGAGTGCCCCGAGCCCGCACTGGCCGGCGACCTGGAAGACGACCGATGACCCGCGCGCGATCTGGTTGAGGGCGATCTCCTTGCACTTCGCCTGGTCGACGAAGTCCTGCGAGTAGCCGTTCAGCGTCGTCACACGGGGGTTCGCCGCCTTCGCCCCCGCCTGGAAACCGGCGATGTAGCGATCGACCGGCGGGATCTTCTGGCCCCCGACGGAGCTGATCGTCTGGTTCGCTCCGGCCGACTCGGCGGCGACGAGCCCGGAGAGGTAGCCGACGAGATAGCCGGCCTCCTGCTCCTTGAAGAGAAGGCCGCGCACATTGGCCGGCTTCGTCTCCATCGCGGCCTGCGAGAAGTCGATGATCGCAAAGTTTGTGTCGGGGAACTGCTCGGCGACTGTCTCGACCGACTCTGCCATCAGGAAGCCGACGCCGATGATCAGGTCGTACTCCTGCTGGGCGAGCGTGGACAGGTTCGGGACGTAGTCGGAGTTCGCGCGCGAGACGAGGACGCGGCCCTCCACGCCGAGCTGCTCCTTCGCCCGGTCGAGGCCCTGGTTCGCGAGGAAGTTGAAGGAGCGGTCGTCGAGCCCACCGATGTCGGTGACGAGACCGACCTTGAGCGACGAGCCGCCGGAGGTCGCGCCCGTGTCGGTCTCGGCGCCTTCGGTCGTCGTTTGAGCGGTTGTCTCTGCGGGGGTGTTGTCGTCGTCGCTACCGCAGCCTGCGACGAGGGCGAGCGCCGCGGCGAGCACGGTGAGCAACGAAAGCCGAAGAAGGAGACATGACACGGCGCGCAGGCTCATCTACCGGCAAACGTACCGGGAGGGGCGGGTTCGGAAACCCACCCCTCCCAGGAGTTACAGATGCCTAACGACCTGCTAGCCGGTCGTCGCCGGGGGCGCCTGCGCCCGCACGACGATCTTGCCGGAGGCGATCTGCTTGCGGATCGCCTCCACTTCCGCCTTCAGCTTCGCCGAGATGCGGTTCGAGATCTTGCCGTAGCCGACCGCACCGCTCTTGACGCCGAAGATGACGTCCCGGTTCGTGGTGAACTTGGCACCCCCCGCCTTGGCGGCGCCGATCGTGCCGAGCACGGCGACGTCGACCTTCTTCGTGGCGCTCGTCATCACGTGCTGGCCGAGGTAGCCCTGATCGGCGTCGACGCCGATCCCGAACACGCCTCGCTCCTTCGCGGCCGAAAGCACGCCGAGACCGCACTGACCCGCGACCTGGAAGACGACGCCCGCACCGTTCGCGATCATGTTCAGCGCCTGCTCCTTGCACTTCGCCTGGTCGACGAAGTCCTGCGAGTAGGCGTGCACGACCTTGACCTTCGGATTGGCCTTCTTCGCCCCCGCGTAATAGCCGGCGATGAATCGGTCGACCGGCGGGATCTTGAGGCCGCCGACCGCTCCGAGCATGATGTTGCCGCCGAACGGCTTCGCCGTGATCTGCCTTGCGGCGAGGTAGCCGACGAGGTAGCCCGCCTCCTGCTCCCTGAAGAGCAGACCGCGGATGTTCGTCGGGTTCCCCTTCTGCTTGACGCCCGAGTTGTCGACGATCGCGAACTTCGTCCGCGGGAACGCCTTGGCGACCGTTGCCATGGAGTTGGCCATGAGGAAGCCGACGCCGATGATCAAGTTGTAGCCCTGGCGTGCCGCCGTGGACAGGTTCGGGACGTAGTCGCGGTCCGACTTCGAGATGAAGACGCGACCCTGGACGCCGAACTTCTTCTTCGCGTCGTTCAAGCCCTTGTTCGCGAGGAAGTTGAACGAGCGGTCGTCGAGACCGCCGATGTCGGTCACGAGCGCGACCTTGAACGGAGCCTGCGCCGGAGCGGCTGTCGCCGCTGGCGAAGCAACCGAGGCGGCCGGCCGGGCGGAGCTGGTGCCGGTGACGACGAGCGTCACGACGGCGATCGACGCTGCCGCCACGAGCAGCATGAACGTGCGTGCCTTCACATACCCTCCTTAGAGATCACACCACCGCGAGACTTGGACGCTTGATTACATCGCAAGTTGGCGCGGAAAGAAAGACTTTACGTGCTTCAAGGCGCGTTCGAGGTCAGGAGCTGGCCACGAAGCGCTCGAGTTCGGCCTCGTCGACGAGCACGCGGCGCGGCTTCGAGCCCTCGTAGCCGGAGATGATCCCGCGCCGCTCCAGCATGTCCACGAGCCTGCCGGCGCGCGTATAACCGACGCGCAGGCGGCGCTGGAGCAGCGATACCGAGGCGGTCTGCGTCTGCACGACGATCTCGATCGCCTTCTCGAGCAGCGGATCCTCGTCGGGGTCGAAGTCGCCGTCGTGGGCGTCGAGGTCGTCGTCGGCCGACGATTCCGGCGCCTCGAGCAACGACGCGTCGAGCTCCTGCTCGCGCTGGTGGCGGCACTGCTCGACGACGAGAGCGACCTCGTCTTCGCTGACGTACGCGCCTTGAACTCGCTGCAGTCGACTCGTGCCGAGCGGCTTGAAGAGCATGTCGCCCTGGCCGAGCAGGCTTTCCGCGCCGGCTCCGTCGAGGATCACGCGCGAGTCGGTCATGCTCGAGACGGCAAAGGCGATCCGGCTCGGCACGTTGGCCTTGATCATCCCCGTGATCACGTCGACCGAGGGCCGCTGGGTGGCCAGGACGAGATGGATCCCGACCGCGCGCGACTTCTGTGCCAGCCGGATGATCGCGTCCTCCACCATTTGCGGGCTCGTCATCATCAGGTCTGCGAGCTCGTCGATCACGACGAGGAGATAGGGAAGCGGATCCTCGCCGCGGGCGCGGAAGGCACGATTCGCCTCGGGGAGGTTGCGCGCGCGCACGATCGAGAGTCGCTCGTAGCGGCGCTCCATCTCGGCCACGACGTTCGCGAGAACGGCGCTCGCCTCCTTCGGATTCGAGACGACGGGCGTCAGGAGGTGCGGGATCGACTCGTAGTAGTTGAGCTCGATCCGCTTCGGGTCGATCAGGATCATCCGCACCTCGTCCGGGGTCGAGCGGAGCAGGATCGAGGTCAGGATCGTGTTGATGCAACCCGACTTGCCCGACCCGGTCGTGCCCGCGATCAGGATGTGCGGCATCCGTGCCAGGTCGGCCCAGACGGCGTTCCCGGAGATGTCCTTGCCGAGCCAGACCGCGAGCGGGCTGGCGCTTCCGGGCAGGTCGTCGTAGACGTCGCCGAGCGTGACGATTCTCGGCGAAAGGTTCGGCACCTCGACTCCGACCGCCTGCTTGCCCGGGATCGGGGCAAGGATCCGGATCTCGGTCGTCGCGAGCGCGTAGCTCAGATCGTCCTTCAGGGCGACGACTTTCGAGACCTTCGTCCCGGGCGCGAGCTGCAACTCGTAGCGCGTGACCCGCGGGCCCGCGATCTGACCGACGATCGTCGCCTCCACCCCGAAGTTGGCGAGCGCGTTCACGAGCACCTCGGCGGTCCGCGCGTTCGACTTCGTCGTGTCGCCGGTCACGGCCGGCGAGCGCTTCAGGACCTTGCGATCCGGGAGGACATATTCGGCGGGCGGGCGGTCGATGTCGAACGACGGCTGCTGCCAGCTCTCCTCGGTCGCCGCGTCCTCGACCGAGAGGGGCGGCGGCTCCGGGCCTTCCGAGATCACGTCCGGGTAGTCGTGGACGACGTCGACCGGAGGCTCGTGGACAGGTGCGAGTGCGGGCGTCGGCGCGAGAGCCTTGTGGCTCGGGGCCGCGAGCCTCTCCCGCTCGATCCGGCCACGCGCCGCGGTGCCCGCGCGGCGGAGCTGGTGTCCGGAGCGACGAAGGAGCGCGCCGGCCGAGGCCCCGGTGAGGAGGAGCACGCCGGCGAGCAGGGCGGTCAGGCCGACGAGGAACGAGCCGGTGCCGCCGAGGAGCGCCGCGAGCGCGCCGCCGAAGGCGTCGCCGACGAAACCGCCGTTGGGAGAGCCGAGCGTCGTCATCAGGCCGACCAGGGTCACCCCCAGGCCCACTCGAAAAGGCTTGACGTCGATCAGGGCGCTGCGGAAGAGCATCAGGCCGCCGATGCCCACAAGCAGGAGCGGCACCACGTAGGCCGCGTATCCAAGCAGGTCGCGTAGGCCGGTCTCGATCTTCTCGCCGACGATCCCGCCCTCCCAGCCGAGGTAGAGCAGCGATGCGAGGAAGAGCCCGAGTGTGCCCAGGCCGAGCCCGACGAGCTCCGGGTGCTGATGGGCGGCGAGCCGGCGGGCCGCGGGGCTCTTGCGCTTACTTCTCCGCTTCTTCACCCGCGAGGGCGTGCGCGGCCGGAGTGGTCGCTTCTTCTTCCTCGCAGTCATGTGGAGGCCGTTCGACGCTCTCGCACGGACCCCTCTCAGCCGGTGTCCCCACGAGACGTGTTCGCCGCGGCCACGTCCAGGGGCTGGCACCGGACGGGCCTGCGCGAGCCATGGCGCAGCGGACACGCCCAGGGGCTGGCCCCGGCAACGGCTGCAAGCGACATCGCCCGGCGAATCGTCAGAGTGGGTCGATGCTGCGCGCCGCCCGCACCGCCGTCACGGTCGTCTTCTTCGCAAGCGGTGCTCGTACGGAAGCTGGGTCGCGCGCGTTCCCTCGCTTCAGGAGGGGATCGACGCCACCAAGTCGGAGATCGGACTCGTTTTGTTCGGGATCGCAGCCGGCGCGGTTCTCATGCTTCCCGTGGCGGGCTGGCTCTCGGCACGACTCGGGAGCCGAAGGGTCACGCAGGCGGGGCTCGTCGGCGTGGCGGTCGCGCTGCCCCTCATCGGGCTGGCGCCGTCGCTCCTCACGCTCGGCTTCGCGTTCGCCGCTTTCGGCGTTGCCGGAGCGACGCTCGACCTCGCGATGAACGCGCATGGCGTCGCCGTCGAGGAGCGCTACTCGCGGCCGATCCTCTCCTCCTTCCATGCGGCGTTCAGCCTCGGCGGACTCGCGGGAGCCGCCTCCGGCGGGATCGCTGCGGCGCTCGGTGTCTCGCCGGCGGCGCAGCTCACCGGCACCTCGGCTGTCGTCCTCGTGATCGCCGTCTGGTCGAGACCCCGCCTCCTCGACGGCCATGTGGACGTCGCGTCCGGTCCGGTCTACGGGAGGCCCTCGGCCGGGCTCGTCGCCCTGGCGGCGATCGCTCTCGCCGGTCTCCTGGCCGAGGGGGCTGCGGGCGACTGGAGCGGCATCTACCTGAACGAGACGCTCGGTACCGGCGAGGGTGCGGCAACGACCGCATTCATCGGCTTCTCGATCACGATGGCGTTCGGACGACTCGTCGGCGACCGGCTGACGAGCGCGTGGGGTGCGGCCCGACTGACCCGAAGCGCGAGCCTCCTCGGCGCAGCGGGGACTGCCGCAGCGCTCCTCACCGGCGATCCGGTCGTGGCCGTGGTCGGTTTCGCCTGCCTCGGCGCCGGCCTCTCGACCGTGATCCCGACCGTCTTCCGGGCGGCCGGCGCGGCAGGCTCGTCGCCGAGCGCCGGAATCGCCGCGGTCGCGACCGTCGGCTACGGCGCCTTCCTCGTCGGCCCACCGGCGATCGGCTTCCTCGCAGATGCGACCTCGCTGACCTTCGCGCTCTCCCTCCTCGTCGCTCTCTGCACGCTGATGGCGCTGCTCGCCGGCGCTACGGCGCCCGCGGCGCCCGGCTCCGAGCAGCCGTGACGACGGTCGTCATGGCTTCGCTCTGTGTCCGTAGACGCTCCATAGAAGTAGCGTGGCCCCGCCGCATACGAACACGCCGCCCGCGAGGCGTCCGTTCAGGAGCGCAATCAGACCGATCGCGAGAACGAGCGTGCCCAGAGTGGCGATCCCGAGCCGAAGCAGCCCCGGCGGCATTCAGCCGAGACTGGCTACGCGCTCGAGCAGGAGCTCGAAGAAGGCGTCGCTGTCGACGTCGACACCGACATCGGCGTTGGGGTCCCGCTCGGTTCGCCGCCAGAGATCGACCACCGTGCGGCCGCGGCAGAGCTCCGACTCCACTTCGATCTCCACGTTGCGATGCTCGGTGCGCACGAGCGATGGCCGGAAGACCTGTGCAAGCGCGACCGCATCGTGGATCGGAGCGCCGTCCCAGCCGTAAGTGCGCGCGTGGTAGAGCTTGAAGAACTCGACGAGCTCGGCGACGAAGGTGCCGACCCGGCCCGCGGCGCGGAAGCGATCCGCCCACGCCGGCGTGAGGAGCGCCTTGTGGGTGACGTCGAGCCCGATCATCGTCACCGGCCTCCCGCAGCGGAAGACGCGCTGCGCCGCCTCGGGGTCGGCCCAGATGTTGAACTCGGCCGCGGGCGTCATGTTGCCCTCGGCGATAGCTCCGCCCATCAGGACGATCCGCTCGACGTTCGCCGTCCCGTGCGCCTCGAGGTAGAGCGCGACGTTCGTGAGCGGGCCGACGGCGACGATCACGGTGCCGGGCCGGATTCGATCAGCGATGAAGTCGATCGCCGGCTGGTCGACGGGTTGCGCGGTCGCCATCGGCAGCTCAGGCCCGTCGAGCCCGCTCTCCCCGTGTACGTGTGCGGCGACCTGGAGGTCGCGCACGAGCGGCCGGTCGGCTCCACGCGCCACCGGTACATCGCTGCGCCCGACGAGCTCGAGCACGCGCAGCGCGTTCTCGGTTGTCTTGTCGAGCATCTGGTTCCCGTGCACCGTGGTGACGCCGAGCAGCTCGACCTCGGGGCTCGCGAGCGCAAGCAGGAGCGCGATCGCGTCGTCGTGCCCCGGATCGCAATCCAAGATGATCGGGATCGTCATGCGCCTACGCAGCGATCGCGCGGAGGTCGTCGACCGTCGCGCCGAGCAGTGTGTCGCGAAGGTCGAAGAGCCCGGCCCAGAGAGAAGAGGCGTCGGGCGCCGTGTCCATGCGCGCCGCATCTGAGAGCCCCTGGAGGGCTCGCACGAGCACCGCGAGCTCGAGGTAGGCAGCCGCGACGCGGTTCGGGCAGGCACTGACGCCGGCGCGGGTCAGCACCGGAGTCCACTCGACGAGCTCGCCGGCGCCGGGTCCCGAGTACCAGGAACGGCCCTCGGCCCGGTCGGCCTCGAGCTCGACGAGGTAACGGCCGAGGGGCGTCTCGAGCCCGGCGAGCGCGGTCTCGACCCGGTCGGCGGCGTGCCGCAGCGCAGCCTCGCGCCCACCCGCGGTGGCGGGCTCCGCGTCTCCCCGGCCCCAGCGCTCGAGCAGGCGGCAGAACGCGAGCGCCGAGACCTCGCACGCTCGGAGCTGGGAGATCAGCCGCCGCGCGGTCAGCTCACTCGGTGCGTGCAGGACGAGGATGTCCGGCCACTCAGCCACCGCTAGACCTCGATGATCACGGGAAGAATCATCGGCCGGCGCCGGGTTCGGTCGTAGATGATCTGACCGACAGAGTCGTGTAGGTGCTCCTGCAACAGCTTGATCTCGCGGATGTCGTCGGCCTCGAGTTGCTCGAGCACCCGGGTCGCCTCGTCGCGCAGCTCGTCGAGTAGATCCTCCGACTCGCCGAAGCCGCGCGCGATCAGCTCCGGAGGAGCCGTACCGCCGTTCGAGCTCGCGAGTGTCGTGACGATGATCAGGACGCCGTCCTCGGATAGTCGGCGGCGGTCGCGCAGGGCCACGTCCTTGACGTCGCCGACCCCGAGGCCGTCCACGAAGGTGACGCCCGACTCGATCTTCTCGTGCAGCAACCGGACGCCCTGTTTCGAGAGCTCGACGACAGACCCGTTCTCGGCCATCACGATCGCCGCGGCCGGCACCCCCGCCTGGCGCGCGAGCTTCGCATGCGCCGCCTGCATTCGGTACTCGCCGTGGATCGGCATCACCGCCTTCGGCCGCAGCAGCGCGATCATCGTCCGCAGCTCCTCCGAGTTTGCGTGGCCGGAGACGTGGACGGGCGCAATCTCTTCGTGGAGCACCTCCGCGCCCGCCTTGGCAAGCCGGTTGATCGAGTCGTGGACGCGCAACTCGTTCCCGGGGACCGGGCGAGCGGAGAGGATCACCGTGTCGCCGCGCTCGACCCCGATCGTCGGGTGGTCGCCGTAGGCGATCCGTGTCAGCGCCGACATCGGCTCGCCCTGGCTCCCGGTGCAGAGGATCATCACCTCGCCGGGTGGCAGCGACATCGCGTCCTGCGGCTTCACGATCACGTCATCGGAGACGTCGAGGTAACCCAGCTGCCGCGCGATGTTCAGGTTTTTGCGCATCGAGCGGCCGACGATCGCGACCTTTCGGTTCACCTGCACAGCGACCTCGATCGCCTGCTGCATGCGGTGGATGTTCGAGGCGAAGGAGGCGATCAAGATCCGTCCCGTGCGCACCGGGATCAGCTGCCTGAAGCCCTCGCCCACGAGCCGCTCGGAGCCGGTCATGCCGGGTCGCTCGGCGTTTGTTGAGTCCCCGAGGAGAAGGTCGACCCCCTGGTTCCCGAGATTGGCGAGCCGGCCGACGTCCGTCTTCAGGCCGTCGACGGGAGTGTGGTCGAGCTTCCAGTCGCCGGTATGGACGACTCGACCCGCCGCGGTCTTGAGCACGATCGCCACACAGTCCGGGATCGAGTGCGCGACCCGGACGAAGTCGAGCGAGAATGCACCGACCTCGATCGGCTTGTCCGGCTCGATCTCTCGCAGGGTCGTCGCATTCGAGAGCCCGTGCTCGTCGAGCTTCGACTTGATCAGGCCGAGCGTCAGCTTCGTCCCGATCACCTCGTCGCAGTCGACCTGACGGAGCAGGTACGGGAGGCCGCCGACGTGATCTTCGTGCGCGTGCGTGAGCACGACGGCGCGCACGCGCCGATCCCGCAGATATGAGATGTCCGGAAGGACGAGATCGACGCCCAGATGCTCGTCGCGCGGGAAGGCGAGCCCCGCGTCGACCACAATGATGTCGTCCCCGTACTCGTAGACGGTCATGTTCTTGCCGACCTCGCCGAGGCCGCCAAGCGGCACGATTCTCAGAGTCCCGTTCATCGCGCCTGAGTCTATGGCGTAGCTAGGCCGTTGCGGGTGCGAGCAAGCCGAGCCGGGCGAGGCAGTCGCGAACCCGCTCGAGCTCGTCGTCCGTCGGGTCGACGAGTGGGAGGCGGTGACCGCCGACCTCGTGCCCGAGGATGTTCAGCGCCGCCTTGATCGCGATCGGGTTCGTGACGACCCGGAGCAGCTCGATCGAGGGCGCCAGCTCGCGGTCGAGCTCGCGGGCGACGTCGTGCTCGCCCGTCTTCCAGCGCCGGACGAGCTCCTTCACCTGCGGGCCGACGACGTGCGTGTGGACGCAGACGCCGCCGGTTCCGCCGAGCTCGAGGAAAGACAGGATCAGATCGTCGTCGCCGGCGTAGAGCGCGAGCCCGAGCTCGACGATCTGCCGCGCCTGCTCGAGATCGGGGTTCGCCTGCTTCACCGCCTGCACGTTCGGGATCTCGGCGAGCTCGGCGATCGTCTCGGGCTCGATGTTGAGGACGACGCGGGCCGGGATGTTGTAGACGACGATCGGCTTGTCGGTGACTCCGGCAATCGCCTCGAAGTGCGCGACGACGCCTCGCGGCGGCGGCCTGTTGTAGTACGGCGTCACGACGAGAAACGCGTCGACGCCAAGCTCGTGCGCGCGGCCGGTCAGATGCACGGAGTGCGCGGTCGAATAGGTGCCGGTGCCGGCGACGACGGTGGCACGGTCGCCGACCTCGTCGAGCGCGGCGGCGTAGAGCTCGAAGCGCTCGTCGTCCGAGAGCGTCGGCGATTCTCCGGTCGTCCCGGTCACGACGAGACCGTCGGAGCCATTCGCGACGAGGTGGCTGGCGAGTCGGCGGAAGCTGTCGAGGTCGACCGAGCCGTCGCGCCGGAACGGCGTCACAATCGCGGTCAGGACCTCGCCCAGCACGCCAACAGTCTAGTTGGCAGCGGTGACGATCGCCTCGACCCCCTGCTGCGTCAGGTCGCCGAGCCGATGCTTCGACGCCCCCGCAAGTGTCAGATTCGGCCGTGCCCCTCAAGCAGAGCGTCGAGGCCGACGGTCAGACCCGGAGGCAGGTCTCCTATCCGTTCGAGCGCGAGCAGAACACCTGGGACGAAAGCTTCGCGGGAGGTCGTGTCGTGGCGGATCGTCAACGTCTCCCCCGGCCCGCCGAAGATCACCTCCTGATGCGCGACGAGCCCCGGCAGGCGGACGGAGTGAATCGGCACTTCGCCGCCCATCCGCGCCGCCGTTGCCTTCGCCGTGCCCGACGGCGCGTCCAGCTTCGTGTCGTGGTGGAGCTCGATGATCTCGGCGCGCGGCATCAGCTCCACCGCCTGCGCTGCGAACCGCATCATCAGCACGGCGCCGAGCGCGAAGTTGGGGGCGAAGAAGACCGGGACTCCGGCCCCCTGTGCCTCGCGGTCGATCGTGCCGGGATCCCAGCCGGTCGTGCCGACCACGCAGGGGAGCCTTGCAACAAGGCCGGCCCGAATGTTGGCGAGTGCGGCGTCGGGGCTCGTGAAGTCGATCATCGCCTCGGCGTCCAGGACTCCGACGAGCTCGTGCCCTGCCTCCTCGAGCGCCGGCGCTAGCACGGAGCCGACCTTGCCGCCGCGTCCGTAGAGGACGAGTTTCATGCAGCCGCGCGGCCGACGAGCGCGGGATTGACCCGCTGTACCGCAGCGCGGAAACGCGCCTCACTCGGCCCGATCCCGGCTGCGGACAACCGATCCGCGCGCAGCAAGTCGGCCGCGAGCGCACCGACGTCGTCGGCGGTGACGGCATCGATCCGCTCGATCAACTCATCCAGGTCGAGCAGCTCGGTGTCCGTTACGAGGGCCTTGCCGAGCCGGCTCATCCGGTTCGAGGTCGACTCCATCGAGAGCAGCATCCGTCCATTCATGTTCTCCTTCGCGCGCTCGAGCTCGCCTGCGCGGACGTTGCCCGCAGCGACATCGCCAAGCTCGCGCGCAGCGATCTCGAGACACTCCACGAGGTTGTCCTCGCGCGTGCCGACGTAGAGGCCGATCTGGCCGGCATCGGAGTACTGCGAGGCGAAGCTGTAGACGGCGTAGGCCATCCCGCGCTTCTCGCGGATCTCCTGGAAGAGGCGAGATGACGCGGACCCGCCGAGAATCGAGTCGAGCAGCGAGGCCGCGAAGCGCCGCTCGTCCTTGCGCGAGATTCCGGGAGAGGCCAGGCAGACGTGGTACTGCTCGGTGTCCTTGCGCTGGAATCGCAGGCCCGGGGCCGACACACGACCCACGGGCTTGCGGGCCCGGCGCGCCCCGGCCGGAGTCGAGGGGATTCGCGCCTCGAGCAGCTCGACGAGCCGGTCGTGCTCGAGGTTCCCGGCGGCTGCGATCACGAGGTTGTCGGCCGTGTAGGCCGCAGCGTGGAAGGTCTGGAGCGCGCGGCGGCCGACGCTCGAGATAACCGAGGCGCGCCCGATCACCGGCCGGCCGAGCGGGTGCGAGCCGAAGACCGCTTCGGCAACCACGTCGTGTACGAGGTCCTGCGGATTGTCCTCGACCATCGCGATCTCCTCGAGGACGACCTCGCGTTCGGAGTCGACCTCGCCGAACGCGGGCTCGTAGACCATCCCGATCATTACGTCGAGCGCTGTCTCGAGGCGATCGTCTGGGATCCGCGCGTAGACGACTGTTGTCTCGCGCGAGGTGGCCGCGTTCAGCTCCCCTCCGAGCCCGTCGAAGATCTCCGCGATCTCTTGCGCGGTGTGGCTCGCCGTGCCTTTGAAGAGCATGTGCTCGATGAAATGGGAGACACCCGCGCGACTCTCGGTCTCGTCGCGGGAGCCGGCGCCGATCCAGAAGCCGAGCGAGATCGAGCGCACGCCGGGCACCTGCTCGCTGATCACGCGCTCGCCGGTGGGAATGCTCGAGAGCTCGGGGTTCTGCACGCGACGATCCTATCCCCGCCGCTGAGCCCAAGTCCGGCTTCGATCCGCCGTTGAACGAGAAGTGCTAGCCGAGCGGGAGGCCCCGCCGGATCCGGGAGGCCGTGTTCGGGGAGATCACCACCGTTGTCCCGTCTCGGCGAAGGAACGCACCCCGTCTCGAGATCCAAAGGGAGTTCGCACCGTCCGTCCACGGAGTCATCGCGCCGACGACGAAGATGCGCAGCCAGCCACGGGCGCCCGGCGACGTGACCGTCGGAGTGCCGATCATGTAGAGCCGTAGATACGTACGGCCTCCATTCGAGGGCTTGAAGTCGACCGCCGTGACTGCCGTTCGTGGCGGCGGATGCGGCTCGATCCCCAACGTTGCGAGCGCAAGCGCGGTCGTCTCGTCGGGTCGAGCCGCTACCCACTGTGACGTCAGTTGCCCCAGGCGGAGCAGGCCGGCGCTCGGGATCCAGTAGCCGATCGTGCCCCAGAAGGACGTGGAGCGGAGCGTGTAGAACGGTGCGGGCGCCGAAGGTCCGACCCTCAGATCGAAGGCGATCGGGGCATCGAGCGGACCTGACTGAACGCGCACCGGCGACTCCGCCTCGTCTCCGAGCGTCGCACACCCCGTGAGACCGCAGACCTCGAGGCGACCAGGTCCCTTCGCAAGCGTCTCTGGCGTCCAGATGAGCGCCGCAAGCGCGATCACAACGAAGACTCTGCGCATCTCACTCCCTCGAGCCGGGCGTCGCCGAGCAGGGATTGTGGCACGCAGTACAAGCCAGATCAAGCGGACGGTCGGTTGCTCGATCCGAGGGGGAGGCTCTCGCCGCCCCCTCGGATCACTACCTGGCGCGGCGCTAGTCGCGGCGCGGGCCGCGGTCGCGACCGCCACGGCCGCGGTCGTCGCGACGGGGCCGCTCCTCCTCCGGGGGCCTCGGCGGGGCCGACTTGGCCCGCTCGATCAGCTCCTCGGGAGAGACCATCTTCCCGTCCTCGTGCTTCGCGACGAGCTTGAGCCCGATCCGGCCACGGGCCTTGTCGACCTCCTGCACGATCACGTCGACGATGTCGCCGCGCGCCATCACGTCCTCGATGTGCGCGACGCGGCCGGGGCCCACGTTCGAGACGTGGAGCAGGCCGTCCGTGCCCTTCTTCAGCTCGACGAAGGCGCCGAACTGCGTCGTCTTGACGACCTTGCCGGTGAAGGTGTCCCCCACCTCGGGCTCCTTGGTCAGCGCCGTGATCGCGGAGATCGCAGCGTCGGCCTTCGTGCCCTCGGTCGCGTAGACGAGGATCGTGCCGTCCTCCTCGATGTCGATCTGAACGTCGTAGTCGGCTTCGAGCGAGCGGATCGTCTCGCCGCCCTTGCCGATCACCATCCCGATGAACTCCGGGTTGATCTGGACGGACGAGATCCGCGGCGCGTGCTCTGCGAGCTGCTCTCGGGACTCCGGGATCGCCTCGAGCATGTTGTCGAGGATCGAGTTCCGGGCCCGCTTCGCCTGCTCGAGCGCGTTCCGCATGATCTCCTGCGTGACGCCGGTGATCTTGATGTCCATCTGGAGCGCGGTGATCCCGTCCCGGGTGCCGGCAACCTTGAAGTCCATGTCGCCCAGGTGGTCCTCCGCGCCCTGGATGTCGGTGAGGATGACGTAGTCGTCGCCCTCCTTGACGAGACCCATCGCGATCCCGGAGACCGGCGCCTTGATCGGCACTCCGGCGTCCATCAGCGCGAGTGTCGAGCCGCAGACCGAGCCCATCGACGACGAGCCGTTCGACTCGAGCGTCTCCGAGACGATGCGAATCGTGTACGGGAAGTCCTCGGCGGCCGGGAGGATCGCTTCGAGAGCCCTCTGCGCGAGCGCCCCGTGACCGATGTCACGACGCTTGGGTCCGCGCATGAAGCCCGTCTCCCCGACGGAGTACGGCGGGAAGTTGTAGTGATGCATGAAGCGGCGATCCGTCTCGAGTGAGAGGTCGTCGATCCGCTGGCCTTCCTTGGCCGTGCCGAGCGTCAGCAGGCTCAAGACCTGCGTCTGCCCGCGCTGGAAGAGACCCGAGCCGTGCGCACGCGGCGAGACCGTGACCTCGCAGTCGACCTCGCGGATCTCCTCGGTGCCACGGCCGTCGGGCCGCCGCTTGTCGACCGCGATCTTCTTGCGGACGAGATCCTTGTAGATCGCCTCGGCGGCCTTCTTGACGTAACCCTTGGTCAGGCTGTCCTTTACCTGGGGCGCATCGCCGTCAGCGGTAGCCGGGCCAACCGGGAACGGCAGCTCGACACCATCGATGATCCGCTCGAAGAGGAGGTGGCGCTTGGCCGACTTCAGCTCCTTCGAGTCCTGCTCGGCGTCCGTCAGAGCCCTCAGGTCGTTCTCGAACTGCTCGCGTACGGGACCCTCGACGGCCACGAGGCGCTGCTTCTCGAGCAGCATCGCGAGACTCGCGCGAACCTGCATCTGCCGCTCGATGTCCGACTCGGTGGAGTCCATCGACGTCGCGCCCGCGATCTCGGTGAGGAGCTCGTCGGTGACGGCGGCACCCTCGCGGAGGCCGCTCTGCTGGAGCCGCTCCCAGATCGTGTGCCCGTGGGAGGCCTCGAGCTCCGCGGTGACGTCCAGGTCGAGCCACTTCGCCTTGCCTGCCTGGCTGCGAAGATCCTCCTGCGCGTCACAGAGCTTGCGGATCTCGACGTGCGCGAGCTCGAGAGCCTCGAGCAGCAGCTCGTCGGGAACCTCGTCGGCCCCGGCCTCGACCATCGTCAGGCCGTCCTTCGTGCCGACGACGATCAGGTCGAGCGACGACACCTCGAAGTTCTCGTGGTGCGTGGGATTGAGAACCCACTCGTCGTCGATCCGGCCGACCCGTACAGCCCCTACCGGGCCGAAGAACGGTAGCGGCGAGAGCATCAGAGCCGCCGACGCCCCGTTGATGCACAGGATGTCGTGCGGGATGACCAGGTCTGCGCTGAGGACGGTGCAGATCACCTGCACCTCGTTGCGGAAGCCCTTCGGCCAGAGCGGCCGGATCGGGCGGTCGATCATCCGGGCAGTCAGCGTTGCGCGCTCGGTGGCTTTCCCCTCGCGCTTGAAGAAACCGCCGGGGATCTTGCCGGCCGCGTAGGCCCGCTCCTCGACGTCGATCGTCAGCGGGAAGAAGTCGGCGCCCTCGCGGGCCTCCGTCCGTCCCACCGCGGTGGCGAGCACCATCGTGTCGCCCGAACGGACGACAACTGCGCCGTCCGCCTGCTTGGCGAGCTTCCCGGTCTCGAACACCATCTCCTTGCCGCCGATCTCGACGGTGACCGAGGCAATGCGCTCGGTAGCGATACTCATATTCTCTCTTTCCTCCACTCTGCTTTGGTGGAGAGTGGAGGCTTGGGACAGCGTCCTCCGAGGACGCTCGCCGAAGCTTCCACTCTCCGCTACGGAGAGCTCGATTAACGGCTAGCGCCGCAGGCCGAGCTCCTTGATGAGGGCTCGATAGCCCTCGAGATCGTGCTTCTGCAGGTAGTTCAGGAACCGGCGTCGCCGGCCCACGAGCTTCAGCAGCCCGCGCCGCGAATAGTGATCCTTCGGGTGCGTGCGCAGATGCTCGGTGAGGTCGTTGACGCGCCTCGTCAGCATCGCGATCTGCACCTCCGGCGAACCTGTGTCGGTCCCGTTCCGGCCGTGCTGATCGATCAGCTCCTGCTTGACTTCCTTGGTGAGGGCCATGCGGCCTCCTTCGCTGTGATTCGCTGTGAGTTCTCCGGAGTCCCCGCGCGGCGTGAAGGAAAGTCACGGCCAGCCGAGATCTCGGTCGCCTCAGGGTAGCAACCCCCGCCGGAAAGCGCGGTTGCGAGCGGCGCATCTAGAGTCTCGCCCGATGCAGGCGGCCGTCGCAGCAGGACATCCCGCGACTGTGGCGGCCGGGATCGAGATCCTCGAGGAGGGCGGCAGTGCCGCCGACGCTGCGGTCGCAGCCTGCCTCGCCTCGTGTGTCGCGGAAACAGTGATGACGGGTCTCCTCGGCGGTGGTCACGCGATCCACTGGGACGGCCGCGAAGCGGTCAACCTCGACTGCTTCGTCACGGTGCCGTCGGGAATCGGCGCCCCGCCGATCGACCTTGGCGTCCCGTTCGGCGAGGAGGTCGTGCATTACGCGGTCGGGCCCGGGACGTGCGGCGTTCCGGGCCTGCCCGCAGGACTTGGCGCTCTCTGGGAGCGCTACGGGCGACTGCCCTGGCGGCGGCTCGTCGAGCCGGCGCTCGCGCTCGCTCGCTCGGGGGTCGTTGTCCCGCCCGCGCACGCATCCTGTCTCGCGATGCTGGAGCCGGTCTTCACGCTGAGCGAAGCGGGCCGCGCCATCTACGCCCCCGAGGAGAAGCTGCTGGAGGCAGGCGACGTGCTGGCGCAGCCGGGGCTCGCGGCGGCGCTGGAGGTTCTGGCGATCGAAGGCGCCGGAAGCGCTTACCGCGGCTCGCTCGGCGCTGCCGTCCTGACAGGCGTCGACGGAGTCGCGCTGGAGCGAACCGATCTCGAGTCCTACGAGCCGCTCTGGTCGACGCCTGCGGAGGCATCTCTCGCGGGCTGCCGCGTCCTCACGCGCGGCGGCCTCTCGGGCGTGCCCCGGACGCTGCGCCGTTTGCCGCGCCTTGCGGATCTCGCCGAGGTCGATCGGGTGCTCACGCTGCTCGTCGCACTCGGAGGGGCGGGGCCGGACGGACACACGACGAACCTGACCGTCGTGGACGGGGACGGTCGGGCCTGCGTCCTGACGACGAGTCTCGGCCTCGGCACCGGGGACTTCCTGCCCGGTTACGACCTGCACCTGAACAGCATGCTCGGGGAGGTGGATCTGCACCACGTGCCGCTCGTTCCCGGGGCGAGGATGGAGAGCATGATGGCTCCGAGCCTCGCCTTCGACTCGGACGGCCTTGCGCTGGCGATCGGGTCGGCCGGAGGCACGAGGCTGCGGACGGCGCTCGTCGGGGTCGCGGCATCGGTGCTGGACGAGGGGCTCGGAGTGACCGAGGCGGTGGCGAGACCCCGCTTCCATCCGGTTGGCAGGCTCGTACATGCAGAGCCCGGGGTCGACGAGGAGGCGCTCGCGCGGCTCGAGGAGACCGGCCGGCTCATTCGGCGCTGGCCCGCTCAGCACCACTACTTCGGGGGGGTCAGCCTGGTCGGGCGCACCGGAGCGGCAGGCGATCCGCGGCGGAGTGGGTACGCGGCGAGCGTGGACTGAGCTCCGTTAGGGCCTGTCCGAAAAGTGGTCGCGCCCTGATCCATTTCTGAACGAAGCCCTTAGGCCGGGCGAACCGCCGCTCGGGTTCGCTCGACGTCGCGTGCGATCTGGGCGACGAGCTCGGCCTCGTTTGCGAAGACCTGCTCGTCCCGCAACCGCTCCCAGAGCTCGACCACGAGCCGCTGTCCGTACAGATCGCCCTCGAAGTCGAGCAGGTGCGGCTCGATCCGGCGCTCGCTTCCGCCGTAGTGGGGATTCGTGCCGATCGAGATCGCGGCTCGATGCTGCTCCGCACCCGGCGGGTGGGCGGCGCCGGCGTAGATCCCGTACCGCGGTACGAGCAGGGCCGGGTCGAGAGCGAGATTGGCGGTCGGGTAGCCGAGTGTGCCGCCGCGCCGGTCGCCGGGCACGACCGTGCCGTCGAGCTCGAAAGGTCGTCCGAGCTGAGCCGCGGCTCCGCGCAGGTCGCCCTCGTGCACCAACCGCCGGATCTCCGACGACGACACACCCTCGAGCGGTGGCACGGCCAGCACCATGTGCCCGAGTCCCTCGAGCAGCGTCAGGTCCCCGCGACGGCGGAATCCGAAGCGGAAGTCCCCGCCCGCGACGACGACGTCCTGGGTCGCCAGGTGCTCTGCGGCGAAAGCCTCCGGTTCCTGGCTCGCTGTCGCCAGCGTGAACGGGATCACCGTGACTTCGGCGACACCGAGGAGCCGGATCAGCTCGACTCGCCGCTCGACCGTACTGACGAGCTCGACGAGATTCCCCTGCACGACGGTGCGCGGGTGCGGATGGAAGGTGAGCACCCGCACGGGCAGCCCCGTCGCGCGCGCAGCCTCGAGCACCCGCCGGTGGCCGAGATGTACCCCGTCGAACGTCCCGACCGCTACTGCGGCGGCGCTCACGAGAGCCGCGCCAGCGCCCGCTCGGGTGGGATGATCCGCTCCTCGTTGACCTCGTCGACACTGAACGGGCCGATCTCGGTCCGCCGGAGCGTCGTGCAGTGGCCGCCGAGCGCCTCGGCGATCGCCCGCACGTACGTCCCCGAGCTGACCAGCAGGTCGAGCCGGACGGAGTCGTCCGTCTGCGAGATGACTTCGAGCGAGTCGACCTGGGAGCGACGCAGCGGCATCTCGACGGCGATGCCGCGGCGGTGCAGACGGTAGGCGCGCTCACCGCCGATCTTGACCGCGGAGGCGGCGGGGATCGGCAGCTCGATCTCCCCCCGGAGGCCCTCGAGCCGCCGCTCGAGATCCACGCGCACAGGCGGCTCGTGCCGCTCCACAACCTCGCCGTCCAGGTCGCCGGTCGTGGTCGTCGTCGTCAGGTCGATCTCGACGAGGTAGCGCTTGGGGAGGCCGACGAACGATCCCGCCAATTTTGTCGATCGCCCGGAGAGCAAGAGCAACAATCCAGTCGCAAAAGGATCAAGAGTTCCCGCATGGCCCATCCTGGTGCCGGTCCGCGCCCGCACGCGATTCACGATCGCAAACGAGGACGGCCCCGCCGGCTTGTCGACGAGGATGATCCCGCTCGGCTCCAGGCCCTTCGGCGGGCTCACGGTCTCACGGTCGCGCTTCGGAGAACGACTCGACGAGGAACGCCGTGATCTCCTCGATCGAGGCGTCGCTCGAGAAGCCGGCCGCCTGCGGATGCCCACCGCCACCCCACTTGCGGGCGATCGCAGACACATCGAGCTCGTCCCGCGAGGAGCGCAGCGAGATCCGCCGAGCCGCGCTGCCACCGCGCGGCGGCTCCCGGATCAGCGCGGCCATCTCGGCGCCCTCGACCGCGCGCAGCGTGTCGATGATCCCCTCCGAGTACGGCTCCACGGCGCCGACCTGGACGAAGTCGTCCCGCAGCAGGTAGGACACGACGAGCGCGCCACCAGCGTGAACCTGTGCTCGCTCGAGGGCTCGCGCGAGCAGCTTTAGCTTCGCGAACTGGATGCTCTCGTAGACGCCCTGGAACACCTTCTGGACGTCGGCGCCGGCCTCGACGAGCTCGGCCGCCAGGCGCAGCGCCTTCGCCGTCGTGTTCGAGTACTGGAACCGCCCGGTGTCGGTGACGAGACCCACGTAGAGCGGCTCGGCGAGCTCCGGGGTCAGCTCCGCACCGAGTTCCCGGAAGACATCCCGGAGCACCTCGCCCGTCGAGGAGGCGTCAGCGTCGACCAGATTGACGTCGCCGAAGCGCGAGTTGTCGTGATGGTGGTCGATGTTGATCGTGCTCGGAACCCGCTCCAGGATCGGCGCGTCGACACCGATTCGGCTCTCGTTCGCGCAGTCCACCGCCAGCAGCACCCGGTCGCTCGCATCGGGCGGCAGGGTGCGCTGCAGCTCGCTGAAGTCGAGGAAGCGGTACTCGCCCGGGAGCGGAGCCTCACCGTGCAGAAACATGACGCTGTCCTTGCCGAGGCCCGCGAGCGCGCGATGGGCAGCGAGCAACGAGCCGAGCGCGTCACCGTCCGGGTTCTCGTGCGTCGTCAGCACGAAGCGAGGATTGGCGCGGATCGCCTCGACGACCGCGGCGAGATCAGCGGCTGTCGACGTCGCCATTGCTCTCGGACCCGGCGAGCTGGGACGCAGGGGACTCGGAAGGCGTGGGCGCGAGCTCGTCGATCAGCGCCGACATGCGGACGCCCTCCTCGACGGAGCGGTCGTAGACAAACTCGAGCTGTGGCGTTCGCTTGAGTCGAAGCTCGCGCGAGAGCCGCAGCTGGAGGACGCCGTGAGCCGCGTCGAGACCGGCCATGCTCTTCCGTTGCTTCCGCTCGTTGCCGAACACGCTGACGAAGATGCGGGCGTGCCTGAGGTCGGACGAGGTGACGACGCCGGTAACGGTGACGAAGCCGATCCGCGGGTCCTTCAGCTCGAGTAACGCCTCCGAGAGCACCTGGCGCACCGCTTCGTTCACCCTGCGCATCCGCTCCGCCATCGCCCTAACTTATCGGGCGCTGGCCCGCCTCGGCTCGACAGTGGGCCGTCGTCTTCTCATCGAGGTGCTCCTGCTCGCCGGCAACCCGGGAGGCAGCCGTCGCGCCTGAGCAGGCACACGAGCGCTACGAGCGCTACGAGCAATGTCGTCTCGGCCCAGCGCGCGCAGGCGGGACTCACCGAGCTTGGGGCCGCCGCGTCGCGATAGATTCCGACGCCTCAAACGTCGAGGCTGACGACGTCGCTCTCGACGAGCGCGAGCTCCCATTCCCGCGACGCCAGATAGCGCTCCGCGTCTGCGAGCAGCCGCTCGGCCTCGCCGTACTCGCGCGTCACCACGGCCAGCGTGATCCGTGCGCGTTGCCAGACGTCGTGATGGTCGACCTCGGCGACCGAGGCGCCGAAGCGATTCTGGAGTTGCGCCTTCGCCGAGCGCAGGTACGTGCGCTTCTCCTTCAGCGAGTGGGCTTCTGGAAAGTGGAGCTCCGCGGAGAAAATGCCGACCCAGCCTGTGGCCACGGACGTATTCAAGCCTCAAGCTGCCGCGCAGCGCGGCCGATCACGAATGGGGATGCTCAACGCGGCACGGTTCATCGCGGTTCTAGCCGTCTTCTCCCTCGGCGTTTCCGGGGTTGTGTGGTGGACCGCGAACGCAGAGCGGAAAGTGGCCGAGCAGACCTTCGACGCGCTCGGGGCCTCCAAGGAGATGATCACTGCCGTGCTCACGCGCGAGAGCGCACTGCGCGGCTACGCGCAGACCAAACGCACGAGCTTCCTGGAAGGCTACGACGAGGCGACAGCCGAGCTGGCCATCTCCACCGATGCCGCCAGGTCGTTTGCCTCCGGCGATCAGGGCAGGATCGCCGCGATCGACGAGCAGTCGCGCCTCGCGAGCCGGTGGGCAGGCAGCGCGAACGATGCCATCATCAGCATTCGGAACGACGGCGAGGTCCAGCTCGAGACGGCACTCCTCCGCAGCGGACTGATCGCACGATTTCGGATGCAGAACACCGAGCTCCGTGCACTGACCGTGCGGGCGGCCCACACGAGCCAACGACGTGTGCTCCGGCGCTCGATCCTCCTCGTCGTCCTGCTCAGCGCAGTGTTCGGGGTTGCTGGTGGGATGCTCTGGAGCCACATGCGGCGGGACGAGCAGTCCCGACGCGAGCTCGAGCGATCGGGCCACGCGTCCCAGCAGGAATTCGCCGACAGCCTGCAGATCGCCGAGAGCGAAGCCGAAGCCCACGGGCTCGTCAAGAGGCATCTCGAGCGATCCGTGGCGGAGAGCGCCGTTCTCGTGCTCAGCCGCAACAACAGCGCGAGCCGGCTCGAACCAGCGACGGCCCTCGATCAGTCCTCGGCCCTCTTCGGAAAGCTCGTCGACGCATCACCTCGTTCGTGCCTGGCTGTTCGACTCGGTCGGACTCACAGCGAAGCACCGGAGGCCCAGCCGCTTCTCTCCTGTTCGCTCTGCGGCGGCGGTCGCTCCACCTGTGTTCCCTCGCTCGTCAGCGGTGAGGTGATCGGCTCCGTGCTCATCCGGCACGCGCGCCCCCTCGACGAGCGCGAAGAGGCGACAACTGCTCAATCTGTCAGCCAGGCGGCGCCGGTGCTCGCGAATCTTCGCAACCTCGCCGTCGCCGAGGTGCGGGCGGCCACCGACGCGCTGACGGGACTGCCGAACGTGCGCTCGCTGACGGACAACCTGAGGCGGATGCTCGCGGAGGCCGATCGGACGGGCCTACCGCTCGCGGCGGTGCTCTGCGACCTCGATCATTTCAAGCAGGTCAACGACGTCTATGGGCACGACAAGGGCGACCAGGCACTCGCCGCCGCCGCGTCGGCGCTGCGCGGGGTTCTGCGCGGGAGCGACCTGGTCGGCCGCCACGGCGGAGAGGAGTTCCTGGTCCTGCTGCCCGACACACCGCTCGAAGGAGCCGCTGTGCTCGCCGAGAAGCTCCGCGACGAGGTCTCGCAGATCACCGTCGCGGGCGTCGACCGGCCGATCACCGCCAGCTTCGGGATCGCCGTCTTCCCTCAGGACGGTCCCGACGCGGAGACCCTTGTCCGAATGGCCGACCGTGCGCTGTACGCAGCCAAGGCGCAGGGGCGCAATTGCGTCGTCTCTGCCGACGACCTGCTGCGCGAGAGCTAGCTCGACGACGCGGGCGCGGGCTGCGCCCCGGCGGGCTCGTCGAGCGACGTCCGCTCGACCTGCCGAACCTCGTAGGCCTCGAGGACGTCGCCTTCCTTGACGTCGTTGAAGCCGTCGAGCAGGATCCCGCACTCGAAGCCCTCGGCTACTTCGCGGGCGTCTTCCTTGAACCGCTTGAGCTGCGAGATCGTCGTGTCGTAGATCACGGTCCCGTCACGCACGACGCGCGCCTGACCGTTGCGGCGGATGACGCCAGACGTGACCATGCAGCCGGCGATCGTTCCGAGGCGAGAGACCTTGAAGAGCGCGCGCACCTCGGCTTCGCCGATCGTCTCTTCGGTCTGCACGGCGTGGAGCAGGCCGACGAGCGCCTGCTCGATGTCCTCGGTGAGCTGGTAGATCACGCGGTAGGTGCGGATGTCGACGCCCTCACGCTCGGCGAGCTGCCGCGCCTCGACGTTCGGGCGCACGTTGAAGCCGACGACGAGGGCCTGCGAGGCAGCGGCGAGCATGATGTCGCCCTCGGTGATCCCGCCGACGCCTTGGTGGACGACGTTGACGCGCACCTCGGGATGCTGGATCTTTGCGAGCTCGGAGACGGCTGCCTCGACGGAGCCGCCGACATCGCCTTTCAGGATCAGGTTCAGATCCTGAATTGCGCCCTCCTGGAGCTGCGAGAAGAGCGATTCGAGCGAGACGCCCGACTTCGAGCGCTGGGCGTGCTGCTCGGTGCGCAGGCGCTGGCCACGGCGCTGGGCGACCGAGCGCGCCTCGCGCTCGGTCTCGACGACGCGCGCGAGCTCGCCCGCAGGCGGCGGGGTGTCGAACCCGAGGATCTCGACCGGGGTGCCCGGCCGCGCATCCGTGACCTTCTCGCCGCGGTAGTCGTAGAGCGCGCGCACCTTGCCGTGCGCGTCGCCAGCGACGATCGCGTCGCCGACGCGCAGAGTGCCGCGCTGGACGAGCATCGTCGCAACCGGACCGCGGCCGACGTCGAGGCGCGACTCGACGATCGGGCCGGACGCCTCCGCCTTCGAGTTCGCGGTCAGCTCGAGCTCGGCGTCGGCGACGAGCAGGATCCGCTCGAGCAAATCGTCGAGGTTTAGCTTTTGCTTCGCCGAAACGTATGAGAACTGGGTCGTGCCGCCCCAATCCTCGGGCTGGAGGCCCTCGGCGGCGAGGTCGGCCTTGACCCGGTCGGGATTCGCATCCGGGAGGTCGATCTTGTTCACGGCGACGACGATCGGCACGTCGGCTGCGCGCGCGTGCGAGATCGACTCCTTGGTCTGCGGCATCACAGAGTCGTCGGCGGCGACGACGAGTACGGCGATGTCCGTCACCTTCGCGCCCCGGGCGCGCATCGCCGTGAAGGCCTCGTGACCGGGAGTGTCGAGGAAGGTCACCTTGCGGCCGTCGATCTCGACCTGATAGGCGCCGATGTGCTGGGTGATCCCGCCGGCCTCGGTGGCGACGACCGACGTCTCGCGGATCGCATCGAGCAGCGAGGTCTTGCCGTGGTCGACGTGGCCCATGATCGTGACGACCGGCGGACGCGCGGTCAGATCCTCGTCGGCGTCGTCGAAGACCTCCGGCAGCTCCTCCTCGTCGGCCGCGTGCTTGATCGTGATCTCGCGGTCGATCTCGACGGCGATCAGCTGCACCTCCTCGTCGGAGAGCGACTGCGTGATCTGGACCATGTTGCCGAGCCCCATCATGATCTTGATGATCTGGGCGGCCGTGATCCCGAGCGCCTGGGAGAAGTCGCGGACGGTGACGCCCGACGGAACCGTGACCGGGCCGGTCGGGGCGACGATCTCCTGCTTCTCGCGCTTCGGGGCGGCGTCGCGGCGGTCGCGCGCCTGGCGCGGGTTGGGGCGGTTGCCGCTGTCGATCACGACGCGGCGCTTCCGTCCGGGCGCGCCCTGGCGCGGCCGGATCGGGCGGTTCGGCTTGTTGGGTCCTCCGTCAGCCATTCACGTTCCAGTGTAGAGACGAGCGAGCGCCGGATCGACCGAGACAGTGCGCCGCAGCACCCGTGCGAACGCGCCCCGGTCGGCCGCCCGCTCGAAGCAGGCGAGTCGCCGACAGGTGTAGGCGCCGCGTCCCGGATTCAGCCGTCCCGGAACGAGCGCGCCGGCTTCCACGGTGAAGCGCAGAAGCTCGAGCTGCGGCGCCTTGCGCCCGCAGCCCGCACACGTCCGCTCGGGCGCGGTCATGCGTCAGTGGACTCGGCCTCCCCGAGAGTGACCGCATTTCCGGTCTCGTCGGCGGACGGCGCGATCGGCGGCTCACCCTCGGAAGGGCTCTCCGCCTCGACCGCGGCGACCGCCGCCATCTCCGCTTCGAGCTCCTCCGGCTCGAGCTCCTCGCCCGGATCGGGGGCTTCGGCCTCGCTGCCGACGAGCGCCTGATGCGCGGGCACGCCGCAGTACTTGGAGCCGGGAAGCGACGCGTTCGGGCAGCGCTTGCCGTTGGTGAGCACGGCGGAGCAGCGACCGGTGTACTCCTCGCCGTCGGCGCCCTCGCCGCCGTAGGCCGCCTCCGCCTCGGCGCGCGCGAACTCCTCGTCCGACTGGATGTCGACCTTCCAGCCCGTCAGCCGCGCGGCGAGGCGGGCGTTCAAGCCCTCCTTGCCGATCGCGAGCGCGAGCTGGTCGTTCGGGACGACCACCGTCGCCTCCTTGGTCTCGTCGTCGATATAGACCTCGCGCACGCGTGCGGGCGAGAGCGCCTTCGCGACGAAACGGGCGGGCTCGGTGTTCCAGGGAATGATGTCGATCTTCTCGCCGCGAAGCTCGGAGACGACCATGCGGACACGCGAGCCGCGCGGGCCGACGCACGCGCCCACCGGATCGACGCCCTGGGCGTGTGACTCGACCGCGATCTTCGTGCGGTAGCCGGGCTCGCGCGCGACGCCGCGGATCTCGACGAGACCATCGGCGATCTCGGGCACCTCGAGCTCGAAGAGCGTCTTGATCAGCTCGGGATCGCGCCGCGAGAGGATCACCTGGGGGCCCTTCGTGCCGGAGCGGACCTCGGTAATCACGGCCTTGATCCGCGAGCCCTGCTCGTAACGCTCTCCGTCGACCTGCTCGGAGCGGGGCAGGAGCGCCTCGACCTTGCCGAGGTCGACGAGCACGTTGTTGCGGTCGCCGGCCTGCTGCACGATCCCGGTCACGACCTCGCCCTGGCGGTCGACGTACTCCTCGTACATCATCGCGCGCTCGGCCTCGCGGATCCGCTGCTGGATCACCTGCTTTGCCGTCTGCGCCGCGATCCGCCCGAAGTTGTCCGGGGTGACGTCCGCGCGCTCGATCTGCTCCTCGGGAACCTGCGACCAGTCGAGGTCGAGGTCGTCCTCGTTGATCAGCGTGTGCTGCTTCTCGCCGGTCTCCGTCTCGAGCTGCTCGAGCTCGTCGAGCTTCGACTCCATGGCCTCCTCGAGCAGCCTCGACTCGAGGTCGTCCGGGATCACGATCGAGAAGACGCGGAACTCTCCTTCGTCATCGAGCTCGACCACTGCGTGGCGGGTCGCCCCCGGCGTCTTCTTGTACGCGGCGAGGAGCGCGTCCTCGAGGGCATTGACGAGCGTGTCGCTCTCGATGCCCTTCTCGCGCTCGATCGTGCGCACCGCCTCCAGGATCTCCTGAGACATCTCCCCTCCTCCCTATCGCTCGGTGGTGATCAGGTTGCCGCGCACGATCGCCTCGTACGGGATCTCCAGCGCCGCGCCGCCGGCGCGGACGGTGACGGCGCGCTCGCCGGCCTCGATGACCTCGGCGCGCAGCTTCTTCTTGCGCTCGCTCGTCCTCAACGAGACCGTCTGCCCAACCGCGCCGCGGAAGTGCTCGGGGGTGCGAAGCGGACGCTCGAGCCCCGGTGAGGAGACGTCGATCGCGTAGTCGCGCCGATAGTCGGCGAGCAGCTCGGTCACCCGGACGCAGAGCTCGTGGCCGACGCCTTCCGGATGGTCGATGAAGACGGTGAAGCGGTCGTCCGCGCTCAGCTCGACGGCGAGCACCTCGACTCCGGGGACGGCCGCTTCCACGTTCGGGCCGATCGCTTTCTGCAGGGTCTTCTCCTTGTCGTGCGTCGCGCTCATGTGCGGCTCTCCTCACAAAAAATGGGCGCCGCGCGCCCACTCCGTCCAGCAAGTGAAAATGGTCTCGGCAGTGTAGCAAGCGCTTAGAACTCGAATCAGAATGACGCTTCGTCGCCGGGGCGTGCTGGGCGAGTGCGATGTTAGGACGACGCAGCGCGCCGCCCGGCGCGTTCCGGCGACACAAGGCTTCAGTTTGATTCGAGTTCTTAGGGGCTCGACCTCAGCGAGCGGCGACGTCGCCGCGCCATTTCAGCGTCTCGCTCCCGTCACGCTCGACGACGACCGAGAGGAGCCATTCTCGCGGGGAGCGACCGACACCGAGGCTGCAGTCGAACCGCGCCGTGCGTCCGACCCTCCGACAGCTCACGTGGACGTTGTTCACAAACAGGCCCGTCTTCTTGTCGATCAGGGCGACCGGTACGCGGAGGGCGACTCGTTCCTGGAGGAGCAGGAGCGTTCGCGCCTCGACCTCGCTCTTCGTCGGGACCCAGTCCACCGTGCCCGGAGCGGGAACGACCCGGGGTCGCTTCGCCGACGCCTTCGGCGCAGGCGTCGGCTCCTTCGCGGGCTCAACAGGCGTGGGCTTCACGGGCGCGGGCTTCACCGGCGCCGGCTTCACGGGCGTGGGACGGGACGCGGGCGGTCGCTTCGCTGGTGCCGACGGGCGGGTGCGGGTGACCGGGCGGGGCGGGGTCGCGCGCCGATCGGGGCGAACCTCGGACTCTGGCGCCGCGGTCGTCGCGAGGGGCTGCGAGCGCGCCGCATCGGGTGCGGACGGCAGGAAGAGCGTCACAGGATCGTCGACGAGCTGTGCTCTCACCTCGCTCGCGATCATGCCCACGACGACTCCTCCGATCAGCAGCAGCGGGAACGCGACGGCGACGGCGCCGAAAACTCTCGTCGAGCGGCGGACGTCGCGACGTGGCTCGATCGGAGGAAACGTGTGTGCAAGCGCGGGGCGGACTGGTGCGCTCAGCGAGACGGCGGGGCGCGGCGGCGGGCGCCCCTCGGGCCTGTCGGGCAACCGGCGACGTGCGATCTGTGCCAGCTCGGGATCGACGAGCACGAGCTCGGGACTGATGACCTCGTCGAGCTCCGAGCGGCGCGGCAGGGAATCCACGCGATTCTCTTTCTCCAACGCAGCTCCGGTTCCTCGCCGAAACGATGATCGAATGCCGTGAATGAAGAGACGGCGCCGACCCAGCTAGATGTCGATCGTGACGGTCACGGGCCCGTCGTTCACGAGCTCGACGAGCATGTGCTCGCCGAAGACGCCCGTTTCTACATCGATGCCGAGGTCCCGCAGCGCCTCGCAGAACCGCTCGACGAGCGGCTTCGCGTGCTCGGACGCGGCCGCTGCGGAGAAGCTCGGTCGGTTTCCCTTTGCCGTGTCTGCGAGGAGCGTGAACTGGCTGACGACGAGAGCAGCGCCGCCGGTGTCGAGGAGCGAGCGGTCGAAGCGGCCGTCGGTTCCGGCGAAGAGGCGCAGGCGCGCGACCTTTCCCGCCAGCCGCTCCGCATCTCCGCCGGAGTCGCCGTCGGCTACGCCGAGCAAGACGAGCAGGCCGGACGCGATCTCGCCCCGCACGACTCCGTCCACGCGAACGGCCGCACGGCTGACACGCTGGACGACGAGCCTCACGTGGGGTTCGAGCCGTCGGGCTCCGGCGGCTCGAGATCCATGATCCGATCGGCATAGCGCTCCGTGCTCGGGCTCATCGAGCTCGCGAGCTTGTAGTGCCCGTTCGCCTCGGCATCCCGCCCGAGCTTCTCGAGTGTCCGGCCGAGCGCGTAGTGCGCGTAGTCGTCCGTCGGGGAGAGCTCCAGCACGACCCGGAACTCCGCCTCCGCCTCGCTCCAGCGCTGGATCCGGAAGTAGGCGATCCCGAGCGCCTCCCGGATCGAGGCCTTGTCGGGCTCGAGTCTCTTTGCCTTCTCGAGCGCGACGGTTGCCTGTGCGGCCATTCCTCGCTTCAGATGCTCGCGGCCTCGCTGATAGAGGTCGTAGGCGTCGGTCACAGGCTGCTCAGATAGGGGAAGTTCTCGAGGAGAAGGTCGATCGGCGCGGTCAAATCTCGCGTCGGGCCGATCTCTATCGCCGCCACTGGCTCTCCCGCGTCGATCGCCTGCTGAAACGCGGTCGAAAGCTCGTAGGGCGGCTTGCCGGGAAGCGACTCGACGACCGCCGCGACGGACTGACCGACAGCCCAGAGCGGCGCACCCGCGAAGGGGCTTTCCGGCGCCTGGAGCTTGACGACTCGGCCGTCGCGGACGGAGACGCCGTTCCGGCCGGGCTCTCTGGACACGCAGCGGCGAACGGCCACGGCGCCGGCCGCGCCCAACGACTCGAATGTCCGCTGGAACCGCCCGATCTCGCCGGGTGCGAAGACTGTATCCGCGCCGAGCACGAGATACGGAGCCGCCGCACGCGCGGTGGCGACGGCGTCTGCCGAGCCGTTCGGACCGGCCTGTCGGACCGTCGAGAGGCTGAGGCCGAACGCCGAGCCGTCGCCGACGAAGCGCCCGACCTGCTCGGCGAGATAACCCGTGACCAGCGTGACATGAGGGCAGCTAGCCGCGGCGAGCTCGCGCAGGAGCAGCGCGAGCACGGGTTTGCCGTCCACGGGAAGCAGCGGCTTGGCGTAGCGCTCGGTGAGCGGGCGCAGCCGGCTGCCCACGCCGGCCGCGATTACGACCGCGGGAAGGCTCACGCCCGCAGCGAGCGGAGCGCGACGAACCCGCGCAGGCGCTGCGCCCGCGTGAGGCCGCGACGGATGCGGCGCAGGAGCAGGTGCAGCTCGCGGCGCGATCTGGTTGCGGCGGCGACGGTCACCGCCGGCGGCCCGAAGCGCGCTTCGCCGAGCGCCTGCGCGAACGGGCGGCCGTCGACGCCGAACTCGGAACGAACCAGCTCACGCAGCTCCTCCCCGGTGGCGCTCGCGCCGACGACGACGCCCTGGTCGACCAGGAAGTCGGCGAGCTCGCGCCGCGCCGCGCCCGCCAGCCGGCGCGGGTCGCGCGTCAGGTAGCGGGAGCGTCGCCACGCGAGCTTGGCGAGCCCGACCGCGGCGCCGGCGCACAGGACGACCGCCAGCAGGATCCAGATGGTATTCACCCCACCGGGAGGCGACCCGGACCGTCGCCGGCCCTGTCGCTCCCGCAGAGCGTCGAGGCGGTCCAGCTCGCCGGCGCCGCCCGGATCGAGGCCGCCCGCGCCGCGGCCGTTGCCGAAGGCAATCCCGGCCGCGTCGCCGGGGTTGAAGGTCGGCGAGGAGGAGCTGTACTCAGCGGCGAGCTCGCCGCGCCCGGGCGTCGGGTCGAACGAGAGCCAGCCGAAGCGCGGGAACCACACCTCGACCCAGGCGTGCGCGTTGTGGTCGGTCACGGTCCAGACCCCGTTGCGGTACTTGCCACTCGTGAAGCCCGCAGCGACGCGGGCGGGGATGCCGAGGAAGCGGAGCATCAGCGCCATCGAGCCGGCGAACTGCTGGCAGTAGCCGCGCCTGCCGCTGTCGACGAAGTGCGCCAGCGCCGGCACGCCTTCGGCGGGCGGAGGTGGCCGCTCGTCGTAGGTGAACCCACCGGTCGTCCGGAGCCAGGCCTCGATCGCGACGGCTGCCCCGTACGGTCCTGTCGCCCCGCGGGCGAGCCGCGCCGCCTGCCGATAGAGGCCTTCGTAGTCCCAGATCGCGAGCTGGCGCTCGTCCTCGAACAGCGCGGCGACGTCGTTCGCACGCCCCGGCGTTCCGAACGGCGAGACGCGGGTCCGCCCGATCTCGAGATAGCGGTCGAGCAGCTTGGGATACACCGGCCGCGCCCGCACGAGCTCGGCCGGTTTCGGCCGCGGCGCATAGCTGTAGACGTCATAGAACTGTCCTCGTTGCAGCGGCCGTTGGAGTCGGACGACCCCGCCGGAAAGGAACAACGCGCGGCCCAGCGATGCAGCCTCGTAGAGCATCGGCGCTGCTGCTGCGACGAGATGATCGTCCGCCAATCCGACAACCTCGACCGACTGCTTCGTCCAGTTCGCGGAGTCGAAGGCCACGCGCGGCAGCAGCGGGTCGCGCGCCAACGGCCCCGTCGCGATTCCCGCTGAGAGCGGCGCGAGGTTCTCGATCCAGCGATCCTGGGTGAACTGGTCGAGTGTCGTCGCGCGCCAGTAGAGGCTCCGCTCAGGCCCGCGGATCCGCAACACCACGGTCGGCTTGTCCGGGAAGTCGATCCCGCCGTAGTTCGCGTCCCACACGTAGTCGACGCCGACCGGCTCGCCGGAGGTCCGGTACGGATCCCAGCGCTCCCACGCCAGCACGCCGTCCTTCGCGATCGCAGCCGAGCTCGAGAGCCCTATCGCCGCGACGATCACGACGAGTCCCGCAGCGAGCGAGGGTGTCGGCCGGGTCAGCCGAAGCGATGCGAGCAGCCAGAGCGCCGCCGTGAGGATCAGCGTCCCGTAGGCGGTACCGTCGGCGGGCAGGAGCGTCGCGGGCCAGCCCGCGCCGGCGAGAAGGAGAAGCACGGCCGGAAGTGGCCGCCGCGACGCGATCGCGAGCCCGAGGAGAACGCAGAACCCGAAGATCGCGAGCACGAGGATTCCGTGCATCGCAGGTGATTCGACGGCCGAGAAGGGCACGCGCGTGTCGTAGTAGCCGGCGAAACCGTCCTCGAAGCTCTCGAGCGCCGGGGCGAAGAAGCCGCGCCTCGGCCCACCGTCGGATTCCGGCGAGCCGAACGCGATCCAGGCCGCAACGAGGGCGACCCAGGGGACGGCGACGAGCCGCACAGCCAGTGTCGGTAGGAGCGCCGGCGCAAGAGCGAGAAGCACGATCCAGAGCCCGTCCGCGCCTGCGCGAGGATCCTCGAGGCGCAGCCACGCGAGGGCGACGAGCGCCGCGGGCAGCGAGTATGCGACGGCCGTTCTACCCATGCGCCCTCCACCCCGCCTGCGTCCCGCCGAGAGCGGCGCGTAGGTCGTCCCCCCGACGAACGACTGCAACCGGGATCCCCGCGGCCTGGAGCCGCAGCAGCTCCGGCTCGACCGGGGTCGGGCGCCCGGCGAAGCTGGCGGAGTCGATCCAGACGAGCGAGACACCATGGCTGGCCTGGGCGCGCTGGGCGAGCTTCCGCGCGAGCGCCCCCGTCAGGCGAGCCGTGACGACGACGAGCTCGAGCGAGCGGGCGGCGGGGCCGCCTTCGCGAGCGAGCAACTCGACCACCGGAATCGCGGCCACGGGCTCGGCTGCCGCGAGCGCCTCCAGCGCCGCCAGCCAGTCGCCTTCGAGCGAGGTAACGGACACGTTCACCGGTGGGGAGCCGTTCACGGCCAGGACCGCTCGGCGGCCACGGGCAGCGTGGGTGTGGAGGATCGAGCCGGCCGCGCGCACGGCGACGTCGAAGCTCTCGCCGACGACCCCGGTCCCATCCGCATCGAGGACGACGGCGATCTCGTCGCGCGGCGAGTCCTCGAGCTCCTTCACCATCAACCGGCCGCGTCTGGCGGTGGACGCCCAGTGCACCTTGCGCAACGATTCGCCCTCCACGTACTCGCGCACCGAGTGCAGGTCGAAGCCGGACGGCCTGCGCAGCAGCAGCCGTCGGCCGTCCTGCGCATGGGCTCCGCTCTCGGAGAAGAGCCCCGACAGCGCGACCAGCCTCGGATAGACGACGAGTGCGCCACCCACAGCCAGCTCGACCTCGCTCCGCGCGAGCCCGAACGGGTCTTCGACCGCCGCGGTCGCCTCGGCGACCGTGTAACGACCCCGAGGCACGCGCTCGAGGACATAGGTGCCGCGGTAGAACCCCCCGTCGCGGCGCAGCGGCGTCCGCCGCGCCCCGATTCGCGCGACGCGCTCTCGAATTTCGAGCGACGGCAACGGGATCCGCGAGCTGGGGCTTGCCTCGATCGTCACCCAGACGTCGTCTCCCTCGACGTGCGAGCCGCGTCCGGCTCGCCGCCGCAGCCCCATCGGCCCGGCCGCGAGGCGCACCCAGGCACGAGCGGCGAGCGGCGCCAGCACGAGCCCGGTCGCGGCCGGGTACAGCACCTTCGCGCCGAAGAGCCAGGCGACGGCGTAGGCCAGGAGGCCGACGGCGAGCGTGAGCTTGCCGCGGCGGGTCAGGGTGTAGTCCTCAAACGGGAACGGGAGTTTGCTCGACCGCCTCCCGCACGAGCTCCTCGGCGGTCAGCCCGGCCGAGCGAGCCTCCGGCGCGAGGATCAGGCGATGGCCGAGCACCGGCGCGGCGATCGCCTTGACGTCGTCCGGAAGGACGTAGTCGCGGCCTTCCGACAGAGCGCGCGCCTTCGCGACGCGCAGGAGCGCGATCCCCGAGCGGGGACTGGCGCCGAGCGCGAGCCGGGAACTGCCCCGGGTGTGCCGGAGCAGCGCGACGACGTAGCGGTGCAGGCTCTCCTCGACGAAGATCGAGCGAGCCTCGTCGATCGTGGTCAGCACCTCTCGGGCCGACGCGACCGGAGTGAGCGTCTCGAGCGGGGGGGCCGTTGTCTGCTCCGCCAGCATCCGAGCCTCGTCGGCGAGCTGCGGGTAGCCGAGTGAGAGCCGCATCGTGAAGCGGTCGAGCTGCGCCTCGGGAAGTGGATACGTACCCTCGTATTCGATCGGGTTCTGCGTCGCGAGCACCATGAACGGACGCTCGAGCGGGTAGCTCTCCCCGTCGATCGTCACCTGGATCTCCTGCATCGCCTCGAGGAGCGCCGACTGCGTCTTCGGCGAAGCGCGATTGATCTCGTCCACGAGCAGGACGTTCGCGAAGACCGGGCCGGCGCGGAACTCGAACGCGTTCGCCCGCTGGTTGAAGACGTTGACACCCGTCACGTCTGAGGGCAGCAGGTCGGGCGTGAACTGCAGGCGCGAGAAGTCGAGGTCGACCGAGCGTGCGAGCGCCTTCGCCAGCATCGTCTTCCCGACCCCCGGGAAGTCCTCGATGATCAAGTGCCCCTCCGCGACGAGGCAGAGCACGCACAGGCGGAGGGTCTCGACCGGCGCGTGGACGACCCGAGCGATGTTTGCGGCGATCCGGGCGAGCGTCTCCGCGGACGACGCCCGGCTTCCGGGATCGCCGGCGGGATCCCTACGCGCTTCCACTGCGCTCCTCTCCATCGGGCTCCTCGAGCAGGCGCTCGACCTCGTCCAGCACGGCGGCCGCGATCTCCGGCTTCGGCGCGCGCGTGACGGAGCGTTCGCCGGCGCGCGTGAGGAGGACGACCTCGTTCTCGTCGGCATCGAATCCGATTCCCTCGCGGCCCACGTCGTTGTAGACGACGAGATCGAGGTTCTTGCTGTGCAGCATCGCGCGCTTGCGCTCGAGCCCGGCGACGCCCGTCTCGGCGCCGAAGCCGACGAGGACCTGGCCGTTCCGCGAACGGGCGCCGAGACCGGCGAGAACGTCGGTGGTCGGCTCGAGTGCGAGGCTCCATGACTCGGAGTCCTTCGGCCGCTTCGCGGCCAGCGGCTCGGCGGGACGGTAGTCGGCTACCGCAGCGGCCATCACGACGACGTCCGCCGCAGCGGCCCGGGCGCTCGTCTCGCGTTCGACGTCGGCTGCTGTGGGCGTCTCCACGACCGCTACCCCGGCCGGTGCAGCCACGGCGAGATTGGCCGCGAGAAGTGTGACCTCCGCCCCACGCCGGCGCGCTTCCGCAGCCACCGCAACGCCCATCTTTCCCGAGGAGCGGTTCCCGAGGAAACGGACGGAGTCGAGGGGCTCACGCGTCCCTCCGGCGCTCACCAAGACGTGCTTGCCGGCGAGCGCGCCGCTCACGCCCGCCGTCTCCGAGTCTCCGAGAGCCCCCGTCACGACACCCGCGATCTCGGCCGGCTCGGCCATACGACCCGCGCCGATCTCGCCCTCGGCGAGCTCGCCATCATTCGGCCCGACGACGATCGCGCCCCGTCCGCGCAGCACCTCGATGTTCGCCTGCGTCGCCGGGTGCTCCCACATGCGCGTATTCATCGCCGGCGCGACGACGAGCGGGCCTCGGTGAGCGAGCGCGGCCTCGGTGACGACGTTGTCCGCGAGCCCGTGCGCCAGCTTGGCGAGGGTGTTCGCCGTCAGCGGCGCGATCACGAGCGCGTCGGCACGCTCCAGGTGCGGATAGAGATTCTCCGGGGGCGAGGTGCGGGCAAGCGCGTAGAACGTCTCGGGCGCGACGAAGCGCTCGACCCCCGGCGTCGGCAGCGGGAGCACCTCATGGCCGGCGCGGACGAGCAGCCGGACCAGCTCGCAGGCTTTGTAGGCGGCGATGCCACCGGTGATTCCGACGAGGATGCGCGCCATCGCGCCACATTGTGCCCGTCCGCATCTGTCGACCGCGTAAAGGCCCGGATCTAGCGCTTGTACGCGTACTTGATCTTGCCCTGGGCGACTTCCTCCAGGGACATCGTCAAGTAGTTCTTCGAGCGCGACTCCACGAGAGGCGGGGGCGCTTCCTCGAATCCCATGCCCTCGCCGAGCTGGTGGTGATAGTTGTTGATCTGCCGAGCGCGCTTCGCGGAGACGATGACGAGCGCGTAGCGCGAATCGACTCCGCCGTTCTCGGTGTCCAGCAGCTGATCGATGCGAGGGTGGATCATCGACGGGTCATGGTACCTGCGAGGACGAGCTCTCGCTCGACGAGAGCCGCGAGCGCCTCGGTCGCGCGCTCGACGTCGTCGTTTCTGACCATGTAGCGAAACCGGTGCGCCTGCTCGAGCTGCCAGCGCGCGAGCTCGATCCGCTCGCCGATCTCGCCGGAGCTCTCCGTGGCCCGCGCCCGCAGCCGGCGCTCGAGCTCGAGCACGTCGGCGGCGATGAAGAGGGTCACGCTGGCCGCGACCTGTTCCTGGACGCGCAGCGCCCCGTCGATCTCGAGCTCGAGCACGCAGACCCGACCGTCGTCCGCGATCCGGTCGATCTCCGTCGCGAGGGTGCCGTAGCGCCCGCCGACGTACTGCACGTGCTCGAGGAACGCGCCGGCGGCGATCCGCCGGGTGAACTCGGCCTCGGTCAGGAACCAATACTCGCGACCGTCCTCTTCGCCGGGCCGCTGCACCCGGGTCGTCGCGGAGACGGCCACCTCGAGCTCGGGGAGCCGGTCGGCCAACTGCTTGATCAGCGTCCCCTTGCCGGCGCCGGAAGGGCCGGTGATCACGAAAACCGGCGGGATTCGGCCTCTAGCGGTTGAAGAGGCCAATGAGCTCGGCCCGCTGGCGCTCGGAGAGACCGCCCACCGTCTTCGACTGGCTGATCCGGCAGTGGTTCAGGAGCCGCGCGGCCTTGACCCGACCGAACTTGGGCACCGCCATCAGCATGTCGAACACCTTCGCCGTCGAGACGTACTCGGGTGGATCCATCAGGATCGCCTCGATCTGGATCTGGCCGTCCTTGAGATCCTTCTTCAGCTTGGCGCGCCTGACGCGGATGTCGTTCGCCCGTTTCAACGCCTCCATCCGCTGGTCGAGCGACCGCAGGGGAGCCTGGGCTTGCGTCTTCGTCGTCACCATGAGCGCGGGATACTACCAGCCTCGACGCCGCGGTCAAGCAATGCGTTTCTCGGCGGTTTCCAGGTATTTTTCGATTGCGTTGCCGGGTCAGACGACGCTACGCTGTCTGGATCGAAGGGCGAGGCCGCGCGCGGCGAATGGATTGTCCAAGTTTCGTGCAGCGGCCTCGGCGTCGAGCTCGGCACGGATTCGAACAGGGCTTTCCGGCTCGACGAAGAGGATCGTGCCGAGCGCGACGGAGCTCGCTCCGACGGCGACGAGCTCGAGCGCGTCCAAGCCTGTGCGAACGCCGCCCATCCCGACGATCGGCAGCTCGACAGCGTTGGCGCAGGCATACACCGCCGCGAGCGCGACGGGTTTCAGCGCCGGCCCGGAGTAGCCGCCGACCGCGGTACCGAGGGTCGGCCGGAGGTCTCTGTCGAGCGTGAGGCCGCGCAGGGTGTTCACGAGCGAGAGTCCGTCGGCGCCGGCGGCCTCGACCGCACGGGCGTGCTCGGCGATGTCCCAGGCAGCCGGCGAGAGCTTCGCGTAGAGCGGCAGCTCGGTCGCCGCGCGGCAGGCGGCCACGATCTCAGCCGCGCCCTCGGGCGCCTCGTCGACGTTCGGGCAGGAGAGGTTGAGCTCGATCGTCACGTCTTCAAGCCGCGCACATGTCTCGGCGTAGTCGGCGGCGCTGAAGCCGCCGACCGAGACCCAGAGCGGCACACCGAGCCGGCGCAGTTGCGGCAGCACCTCGGCCAGAAAGCGCTCACGGCCCGGGTTGGCCAGCCCGATTGAGTTGAGCATCCCCGCCTCGGTCTCCGCGATCCGCACGGGTGGGTTTCCCTCGCGTGGCTCGGGGGTGATCGTCTTCGTGACGAAGGCGTCGAGCGAGCGCGCCACCTTCGGCGCCGTCAGCGCGTCGAGGCAGCCCGAGGCATTGAGGAGCATCAGGCCGCCCTCGCGAGGACCGGGCCTTCGACACAGAGTCGTTTCAGCTCGCCGTCGATCTCCACGGCGCAGCCGTAGCAGGCGCCGTAGCCGCAGGCCATCGGCGCTTCCCAGGCGAGCTGAGCGGCCGGGACGAGCAGCTGCAGCGCCCGGAGCATCGGCTCCGGGCCGCAGGCCAGGACATCGTGCAGCTCTGCAGGCAGCAGGTCGGTGACGAGGGCGGGCTCGATGCAGATCTCCGCGTTCGGCACGAGCGCCGCGGCCTCGGCGTGCCACTCGGTACGGAAGCCGAGAATCGCCGGCGGGCTTCCGTTGCCGGGGCCGGCGAGCCTCTGGGAGAGGAACGGCAACGGAGCGATCCCGATCCCGCCGCCTACGAGGAAGGGCCGCTCGACGTCGAGGTCGAAACCGCGTCCGAACGGGCCGAGCAAGTGCAGCTCGTCGCCGAGCTCGAGCTCGCAGAGCGCGCGAGTGCCCGGGCCGACCGGGTCGATCAGGAACGCCAGCTCGAAGCGCGTCGCCAGGCAGACGCTCATCGGCCGCGGGAGCAGCCGTCCGGGTGCCTCGAGCATGAAGAACTGACCCGGCTCACCGGGCTCCGAGTCGGCGCGCTCGATCCGTAGCAGCGTGTAGGGGCCGATCGGCTCCGCGCCGACGACGCTATGCAGCCCGCGTCGCACCGTTCGCCCGTTCGGCAACCTCGCCCGCCGCGGCCGCCTCCTGCTCGAGTCGCTCCTGCAGCGAGCACGGGATCTCGAAGCGACCGTGCGCGATCGCGGCGACCGCCAGTCTGGCCGCCGCCAGCGTCGTGATGCAGGGCACGCGCGCCGAGAGGGCCGCCTCCCGGATGAGGGAGCCGTCGAGCCGCGCGCCGGAGCCCTGCGGCGTGTTGACGACGAGATTGCAACGGCCGCTGCGGATCAGCTCGACCACGGTTGCCGCGTCGCCGTTCGACTCGGAGACCTTCTCCACTCGCTCGACCTCGAGACCCGCCGCTTCGAGCGTCCACGCCGTTCCCGCAGTCGCGACGAGCCGGAAGCCGAGATCGGCCAGCTGCGCGGCCACAGGTACGACGCCGGGCTTGTCCGCGGCCCTGACGGAGAGGAAGGCGGTGCCGCCCGTCGGGAGCGGCCGGCCGGCCGCACGCTCGGCCTTCGCGAAGGCGGTCGGCAGGTCGTCGGCGCTCGCCATCACCTCGCCGGTCGAGCGCATCTCCGGCCCGAGCACCGGATCGGAGCCGGGGAACCGCGCGAAGGGGAGCACCGCCGCCTTCACGCTCACCTGCGCCGGTCGCCGTTCGACCCCCAGCTCGAGCTCGTGGAGGCGCGCGCCGGCAGCGAGCCGGGCCGCCGCGTCGACGAGGTTGATTCCCGTCGCCTTCGAGGCGAACGGCACCGTCCGGGAAGCCCGCGGATTCGCCTCGAGCACGTGCAGCTCGCCCTCGACGAGCGCAAGCTGGACGTTCAGCAGCCCGACGACGCCGAGCGCCGGGCCGAGACGCCGCACGACGCGGCAGACCTCGCGGTAGGTCTCGTCATCGAGCGAGGGCGCAGGCAGGACGCAGGACGAGTCGCCCGAGTGGATGCCCGCCTCCTCGACGTGCTCCATCACCGCGCCGATGTAGACCGAGACACCGTCGCAGAGGGCATCCACGTCGATCTCGAGCGCGCCTTCGAGAAAGCGATCGACGAGGACCTCTCCGGCGATCCCCTTCATCGTCTCGCGAACCTGTGCGGCCTCGTAGCAGACCCGCATCGCGCGGCCGCCGAGGACGTAGCTCGGTCGCAGGAGCACCGGATAGCCGATCCGCTCGGCGAGCTCGACCGCCTCGTCGCTCTCGGCGGCGATCCCCCACTTCGGGCAGCGCAGGCCGAGCTCGGCGAGGAGCGAGCCGAAGCGCTCCCGATCCTCGGCGAGGTCGATCGCCTCGACCGGTGTCCCGAGCAGCTTGAAGCCCGCGGCCTCGATCGCGCCCGCGAGCTTCAGCGGCGTCTGGCCGCCGAACTGGGTCACGACTCCGACGGGCTGCTCGCGCTCGAGGATCGGCAGGACGTACTCCTCGGTCAGCGGCTCGAAGTAGAGCCTGTCGGAGGTGTCGTAGTCGGTCGAGACCGTCTCGGGGTTGCAGTTGATCATCACGGCCTCGTAGCCCTGGGCGCGGAAGCTCTGGACCGCGTGGACGCAGCAGTAGTCGAACTCGATCCCCTGGGCGATCCGGTTCGGGCCGGAGCCCAGGATGACGACGCGCTGTCTGAGACCCGTCGGTGGCGCCTCGTCTGCCTCGCCGACAGTCGAGTAGTAGTAGTTGGAGCCGGCCTCGACCTCTCCCGCACAGGAGTCAACGCGACGGTAGGCGCGCTTGCCCGTCGGGAGTCCGTTCACGCGCAACTGCTCGAGCTCGCGCTTGAACCAGGGATGGACACCCTCCGGAACGTGCTCGAGGTCGGGCCACGGCGTCACCGCCGCCGCATCGAGCTCGCGGCTGACGAACGCCTTCCAGAACGCCTCCTGGAAGGTCCGGCCGATCCCCATCGCCTCGCCGACCGACTTCATCTGGGTGCCCAGCGTCGTGTCCGCGCCGGGGAACTTCTCGAAGGCGAAGCGCGGCACCTTGACCACGACGTAGTCGAGGGAGGGCTCGAAGCTCGCCGGCGTCGTCTTCGTCAGGTCGTTAGGGATCTCGTCCAGCGTGTAGCCGACCGCGAGCTTGGCCGCAACCTTCGCGATCGGATAGCCCGTCGCCTTGGAGGCGAGCGCGGAGCTGCGCGAGACGCGCGGGTTCATCTCGATCACGCGAACGTCGCCGGTCGCGCGATTGCGCGCGAACTGGATGTTCGAGCCGCCCGTCTCGACCCCGACCGCGCGGACAACGGCTGCGGCGGCGTCACGGAGCTCCTGATAGGCCTCGTCGGAGAGTGTGAGCTGCGGCGCCACCGTGACCGAGTCGCCGGTGTGGACGCCCATCGGATCGAGGTTCTCGATCGAGCAGACGACGACGACGTTGTCGCGCCGGTCGCGGATCACCTCGAGCTCGAACTCGTCCCAGCCACTCAAGCTCTCCTCGACCAGCACTTGTCGGATCGGGCTCTCTCGCAAACCGATCTCCACCTGACTGCGGAGTTCGCTCTGCGACAAGGCGAAGCCGCCGCCGTGGCCGCCCAACGTGAACGCCGGGCGAACGACGGCAGGAAGGGCGATGCCTTCGATGTCCTCGAGCGATGTCACGATCTTCGAGCTCGGCACCCGGAGCCCGCAGCTCCGAACCGCATCGCGGAAGAGCTCGCGGTCCTCGGCGCGCCTGATCACCTCGACGGAGGCACCGAGGAGCTCGATCCCGAGTGCCTCGAGCACACCTTCCTCCGCCAGCTCGATCGCGAGGTTGAGCGCCGTCTGACCGCCGAGCGTCGGCAGGAGCGCGTCGGGCCGCTCGCGGCCGAGCACGTCGGCGACGCCCTCGAGGTCGAGCGGCTCGAGGTATGTGCGATCGGCGAACCCCGGATCGGTCATGATCGTGGCCGGGTTCGAGTTGACGACGATCGTCCGGAAGCCGTCCTCACGAAGCACCTTCAGCGCCTGGCAGCCCGCGTAGTCGAACTCGCAGGCCTGGCCGATCACGATCGGCCCCGATCCGATCAGGCAAATCGAGCGAAGGTCGGTTCTACGCGGCATTGGACTTGACCTCGTCGAGCCAGCGCTCGAGGATCGGCCACGCGTCGTGCGGCCCCGGCCCGGCCTCGGGATGGAACTGAGCCGAACGCGCGCGCAGCTCCGGGAAGTCGAAGCCCTCGACGGTGCCGTCGTAGAGGGAGACATGCGTGGCCTCCCGTGCATCCGTCGGCGCAACCGCGAAGCCGTGGTTCTGGCTCGTCACGAGCACGCGGCCGGTCGTCCGCTCGAGCACCGGATGGTTCGTGCCGCGATGTCCGAACGGGAGCTTGAAGGTCGTGTGGCCGGTCGCGAGCCCGAGGAGCTGGTGCCCGAGGCAGATCCCGAGCACGGGCACACGCCCAAGGAGTTGCTCGACCACGCGAACCTCGTTGCGGAGCGGCTCCGGGTCGCCCGGCCCATTCGAGAGCAGGACGGCGTCGTAGCCGGCGAGCTCGTCCGCTTCGGCCGTGTGCGGGAGCACCGTCACGTGAGCCCCCGCGCCGGTCAGACGGCGCAGGATCGAGCGCTTACAGCCGTAATCCACGACCGCGACGCGGATCGAGCCGTGCTCCGAGTGGACGTAGGGTTCGCCGGTCGACACATGGGCCACGAGCGAGCGGCCGTCCATCGACGGCAACTCCCGCACTGCGGCCAACGCCTCGTCGGGCGCCAGCGCCGTCGCGACGGCTGCAGCTCGCATGGCGCCGCCTTCGCGCAACCGCAGTACGAGCGAGCGCGTGTCGATCCCGGTGATTCCCACGATCCCGCGCTCGACGAGCCATCCGGTCCACTCCGGGCCGCGGGCCTCGCGCATCAGCACCGCCTTCGCATGGGCGCCGGCCGACTCCGAACGAGAAGCAGCGACGCCGTAGTTACCGACCATCGGGGCCGTGAAACAGACGAGCTGCTCCGCGTAGCTCGGGTCGGTGACGGTCTCCTGGTAGCCGGTCATCGCGGTCGTGAAGACAGCCTCTCCGAAGGCGACGCCCTCCGCTCCCACCGACTCGCCGCGGAAGATCGTCCCGTCCTCGAGCGCCAGATAACAGTCCGGCTCGTGCGTCATCCGTACACCAGCCGTCCGTCCGCAACCGTCGTCACGACGCGACCGTGAAGTCGCTGCCCGAGGAGCCAGGAGTTGGCCGAGCGCGAGCGGAAACCCTCCTCGCTCACCGTCCATTCGGCCTCGAGGTCGAGCAGGACGAGATTGGCGCGGGCGCCAATCTCGAGCTTCGGCTCCGGTAGGCCGAAGACGTGCGCCGGTCCCGCCGACATCCGCTCGAGCAGGATCTCGAGCGGGACGAGTCCCGGCTCGACGAGGTGCGTGTGGAGGGCGGCGAAGGCCGTTTCGAGCCCGGTGACGCCGAAAGGCGCCGCCTCGAAGGGGACATCCTTCTCCTCCCGTGAGTGGGGCGCGTGGTCGGTGGCCACGCAGGAGATCGTGCCGGTCCGGAGCGCCTCCACGAGCGCCTCACGGTCGGCCGGGGTACCGAGCGGCGGGTTCATCTTCGTGTTCGGGTCGAGCGAGCGGACGGCCTCGTCGGTCAGCACGAGGTGATGCGGCGTCACCTCGGCCGTCGCGGCGACACCCGCAGCCTGCGCGCGCTCGAGTGCGTCGACCGACTCGCGCGCCGAGACATGCATCAGGTGGAGCGGCTGCCCTTCGTGGCCGGCGAGCGCAAGGTCGCGCTCGACCATCACGCTCTCGGCGATCGAGGGCCAGCCGCCGATCCCGAGCTCGGCCGAGAGCGTGCCGTCGTGCATGTGGCCGGCCCTCGAGAGCGTCGGCTCCTCGCAGTGGAGCGCGAGCGGCCGGCCGGTGATCTCGGCGTACTGGAGCGCCCGCCGGAGGAGGCCTGCCGAGACGACCGGCCGGCCGTCGTCGGTGAAGGCCGCCGCACCGGCGTCGCCGAGCTCCCCCATCTCGGTCAGCTCCTCGCCCGCGAGGCCTTTCGAGATCGACGCCATAAAGCCGACCGGGATCACCGCCTCTCGGCGCGCGGTTTCTTGGAGCGAGCGGAGTACGGTGGCCGAATCGACGACCGGATCGGTGTTCGGCATCGCGAGGATCGCGCAGTAGCCGCCCGCGGCCGCGGCCGCGGTTCCACTTGCGATCGTCTCCTCGTCCTCGCGACCCGGGGTGCGGAGGTGGACGTGGGGATCGACGAACGCCGGCGCCAGCACCGCGCGGCTCGAACCACCCGGCTCGATCCGCGTGATCACCCCGTCCTCGACCGTGACTGAGACACAGCGTTCTCCCACGGGGCGACCTTCCAGTGTCAGCGAGTCTGCGTAGCCGTTCTTCGCTACGAGCATCAGGCGACGCTCGCGATCTCGCCGGCCGGAACGCCCTGAGCGAGCAGATCGTGCAGCACGGCCATCCGGACGACGAGCCCGGAGCGCACCTGCTCGCCGACGAGCGAGTCGGCCGAGTCGGCGACTCGCCCGTCGAGCTCGACGCCGCGGTTCATCGGGCCGGGGTGCATCACCTTCTGGCCCTGCCGCAGCCGCCCGGGCGTGATCCCCCAGCGCGCGGTGTACTCGCGCAGGCTCGGCACGTAGTTGGCCCCGGCGAGCATCCGCTCCCGCTGCATTCGCAGGACATAGACCACGTCGGCGGACTCGATCGCCGAGATCTCGGTCGCGCGGTCGCAGCCGAGCAGCTCGAATGCGCGCGGAACGAGCGTAGGCGGCCCCACGAGGGTGACGCGGGCGCCCACGAGCCCGAGCACCTGGACGAGCGAGCGCGCGACACGCGAATGGAGGACGTCGCCGACGATTGCAACGTGCAACCCGTCAAGTCGCCCGAAAGCTGTCTGCATCGTGTAGAGGTCGAGTAGTGCCTGGGTCGGATGCTGGTGCGCGCCGTCGCCCGCGTTGACGACAGTCGCGCTGCTGTGAGAGGCCACCAGCCGCGGTGCGCCGACCTGCGGGTGCCGGACAACGATTGCCGCGGGCTCGTAGGCGGCGAGCGTCAGCACGGTGTCCTTCAGCGACTCGCCCTTGTCCACCGAGGAGCCGGCGGACCTGATCGAGATCGTGTCCGCCGACAGCCGCTTCGCAGCGAGTTCGAAGCTCGACGAGGTTCGGGTGGAGGACTCGTAGAAGAGCGTGATCACGAGCCGGCCCGCGAGCGTCGACAGTTTCCCTCCGACGCCCTCGAGCGCGCGCGCCGTCTCCAGAATCCGCTCGACGTCTCCCCGGTCGAGGTCGGCGATCGAGATCAGGTGCCGATCAACCATGGCCGGCCTCCTCCGCGACGTCGACGAGCAGAATCCGGTCGACGCCGTCGGTCTCCTCGAGCTGCACCTGGATCCGCTCGCTGCGCGAGGTCGGCAGATTCTTGCCGACGTAGTCGGGCCGGATCGGCAGCTCTCGGTGGCCCCGGTCGACGAGCACCGCGAGCTGGACGCGCGCCGGCCGGCCGTGCGCGAAGAGGGTCTCGATCGCGGCTCTGATCGTCCGGCCCGTATAGAGCACGTCGTCGACGAGGACGCACGTCGCGCCGGCGAGCGGGAAGTCGAGGTCGGTGGCATGCACGACCGGCTGGTCGGCCCTGTTGCCTCTACCGACGCGGTCGTCGCGATGGAAGGTGATGTCGACCGCGCCGAGCGCCACCTCGATTCCGGTCCGCTCCTCGATCAACTCGGCGAGCCGTTCCGCGAGCGGAACGCCACGCGTGTGAATCCCGACGAGAGCGACCGCCTCGAGCTGGTCGTTGCGCTCGATCAACTCGTGCGCGATTCGCGAGAGCGTCCGCGCGAGCCCCTCCGCGTCGAGGAGTGTCTTGCCGTGCAGGATCTCGGGAGCCGAACGGCCCGGGACGTGCGTACTCATCTCACTCCTTCCCGGCCTCGCAGGACCGGTTTAAAGGTCGACCGCAGCATAACCCGTTAACCGGACGCGCGTGCGGGCAGCGCGCACGCGCCCAGTTTGCGATCATCGCGGGGCATGACCTGGCTCAATCGCGTTCCGGCGTGGGCCCTCCTCGCCGGCCTGGTCGCCGTTTCGACCGGATTACGGTCACTCGCGGCCGAGGGGGTCGGATCGCCGTGGATCGCCCCTGACGAGATCATCTACGCGTTGCTCGGCCGCTCGCTCTGGGAGAGCGGCGAGCTCTCGATCCTCGACGGCGACACCGGTTTCTACAGCCTGCTCTACCCAGCGCTCGTCGGCCTGCCGCTGAGCGTCGGCGATGCCGAGACCGGCCATCGCATCCTCCACGTCCTGCAGGCGTTCGTGGTCTCGTGCACCGCGATCCCCGTCTACCTCTGGGGCCGGAGGCTCGTCAGAACTCCGTACGCGCTCGTGGCGGCCACGCTGACGCTCGCCTTGCCGACGCTCGGCTACTCGGCGCTCGTGATGAGCGAGGCGCTCTTTCTACCCGTGGCGACGCTCGCGCTCTGGACGCTCGCGCGGACGCTCGAGCGGCCCACTACCGGGCGGCAGGCACTGCTCGCCGTGGCCGTGACGGCCGCGGTCGCGACGCGGTTGCAGGCGATCGTCCTCGTCCCCGTCGTTGTCACCGCGGTGCTCGTCAAGGCCGCGCTCGACCGTGATCGCCTCGTGCTGCGGCGATTCGCCCCCGCGCTCGGGGCGATCCTCGTCGCGTCGATCGTGCTGGCCGGGCTCGCCGGCTCGGGCTTGCTTGGGGCGTACTCGGCAGCGGGCGAGGGCTCGTACGACCTCGGCGCTGCCGCCCGCTTCGTCGGCTACCACGCGGCCGGGGTGATCCTGATCTCCGGGATCGTGCCGGGCCTCGCGCTGCTGCTCCTCTGGGTCACGACCGTCCGCTCGCGGGAGGCCCCGCGCGCGCTGCGGGCATTCCTCGCCGTCACGATCGCGTACATCCCGTGGCTCGTGCTCGAGGTCGGCGTCTTCGCCTCGCGCGAGATCGGCCACCTGGCGGGCAGGGATCTCGCGACGGCGGCTCCGCTGACGCTTCTGGCCTTTGCCGTATGGCTCGAGAGGGGTGCTCCGAGGCCGCAGCCCCTAACCTCGGTCGTGGCGCTCGTCGCGGCCGCCGGGCTGCTGGTGCTGCCAATCAGGCGGCTCGCGGAAGTCGACACGATCCACGACACCCTCGAGCTGATCCCGCTCGCTCAGCTCACCCCCGACGGCCGCGTGCTTGCATTCGCGCTCGCCGTGGCGGCAGCGACGGCGCTCTTCGTGTTGCTGCCGCGACGTGCGGTGGCACTGCTCGTCGCGCCCGTCTTCGTCGCCCTCGCCGCCACCTCGGTGATCGCGGCCCGCGAGGCGGACCGCCAGTCCGGCCAGCGCGAGACCGCTCTCCTGGGCGGGACGCCGACCTGGGTGGACGACGCCGGACTCGACGGGGTTGCGTTTCTCTACGCGGGCGAGCCACGCTGGACGGTCGTCTGGCAGCACCTTTACTGGAACCGCTCGATCGACGAGATCTGGACGCTCGGAGGCAGCGAGGTACCGGGGCCGCTGCCGCAGCGGTCGGTCTACCCTCGCTCGGACGGGACGTTCACGTTTGCCTCGGGTTCGGTCGACGCGCCCGCCGTGGTCGCTCCGACGAACGTCACGCTCGTCGGCGAGCGCGTCGCGGAGATCCGGAATCAGGCCCTGGTCGCGGCCGGCCATGTCCTCTGGCGGCCGGAGCCGCCCGTTCGGGCGGCGAGCATCACGACCGGGATCCTGGCCAACGGAGATATCTACGAGCCGGCCACGGTGACGGTGTTCGACTGTGCGAAGGGGCGACTCGAGGCGACGCTGCTTGGGAAGGCCGGCAACCCGGTCTCGCTCCGCTTGGATGGGATCACGCGTCGCGTCGTCGAGGTGCCCGGCGGCACGGTCTGGCGGGGCGGCCTCGAGACCGAGCCCTATGCGAGCGAGGACGGGATCTGCGAGTTCGGGATCGTCAGCGAAGGGCTGCTCGGATCGACGCGGCTCGAGTTCGTCCGCCGCTAGTCCGGAGTGATCGCGGGTCGCGGCAGGCGGGCGCCGCTCTTGACGAGCTCCGGCACGCCCCGCTCGGGGAAGGGAATCTCGATCACGTCGAAATCGCGAGGCACGACGGTGTGGGGAAAGATCGCGCGGGCCTCACGCTCGACGTCGCCGGCCGAGTAGCGGCTCGAGAGATGCGTCAGCGCGAGCAGCTTGACCCCTGCTTCGAGGGCGATCCGCGCGGCCTCGGCCGCCGTCGAGTGGTCGGTCTCGCGGGCACGCGCGGCCTCGTCCTCGCAGAAGGTCGCCTCGTGGACGAGCACGTCGGCGCCCACGGCTGCGGCGACGACGCTGTCGGTCGGAGCGGTGTCGCCGCTCAGTACAACCATGCGCCCGGGCCGAGCGGGCCCGAGCACGTGTTCGGGCATGACAACCGTGCCGTCGGCGAGCGTGACTGCCTCTCCGCGCTGCAACGCGCCCCTCTCGGGTCCCGGGGGAACGCCGAGGGCGTCCGCGGTCGCTACTTCGAAGCGGCCCGGCCGCTCGTGCTCGACGAGGGCATAGCCGAGCGCCGAGTGGCCGTGACGCGCGGCGAATGGGTGCAGCCGGTAGCCGTCGCGGTCGAGCACGTCCCCGGGCTCCAGCTCGACGAGGTCATACGGGTACGTCAGGCGGCCGAAGATCCGCCGCAGCGACCCCATCAGCTCGCCGAGGCCGCGCGGCCCATAGATCGTGAGCGGCAGCTCGCGCCCACGCAGCGCGAACGTCTTCAGCATCCCGGGCAGGCCGAGAAAGTGGTCGGCGTGGAAGTGCGTCAGGAAGACCTCGCGCAGCTCGACGAGGCCGACGTCCGAACGGAGGAGCTGACGCTGCGTCCCCTCGGCGCAGTCGAACAGGAGCCGCTCTCCACCGCGCCGGACGAGCGTCGCCGTCGGCGCACGCTGGGCGGTGGGCATCGAGCCGGACGTCCCGACGAAGACGACGTCGAGGTCCATGCTGCGAAGTCTAGGGCGGGTCTAGCCCGGCAGGATCAAGACCTGCCCGGGAACGATGATCGTCCCTGCGAGCCGGTTCCGCTTGCGCAGCTCGTAGACGCCCTCCCGCGGATCGTCGTAGCGACTCGCCGCGATCGACCAGAGCGTGTCTGCGGGCTGGACGAGGTAGCGCTGTTCGGGCCCGGACGCGTCCGATGAGCGCGCGAATGACGCCCAGAGAGCGAGCGAGAGAGCGGCAACCACGAGGAGGCGAACGAACATGTGTTCGGCATCATGCACGAACACATGTTCGTTGTCAACTCAGGGTTCAGCGACGAAAGAGCGCCAAGCGATACTGCGGCTTGATGCTCGTCTTGAGCACGAGCTTCCGACACTGGAAGCCGTCGGCCTGGTACTCGACGGAACGTGCGAGCTGGCAGCTCTGGCCGGGCCGGAAGGCCGGGCTCACTCTGAAGGGACGGCTCTTGAAAACGGATACCCTGCTCGGATTCAGCTTCGAGGCGAGCGTGACCGCGAGCACATAGCTCTTCTTGGTGGCGACAGTGCCCTTGACCGTCAGCTCCGACCGGCGCCTTGCCTCGACGATGCCGACGGCGCCAAGGAGGTTGCCGATCCGCTCGACCGGTGTGGTCGCGGGCACGATTGCCGCCGTCACGGTCACGTCCTCGGTCGCGGTTGCGGTGAACGTGAGGCTCCGCGCGCCCGCCCGGAGACGGGTGGCGCCTGCGAAGCTGACCGCGCCGCCGGCCGGCGTCCGCAGCGGGCTCCAACTGCGCATGAAGCTCTGGCACTCGCCCCCGGATTCGGCGATCGCAGCGGCGACCGCTGCGTTCGAGGCCCGCTCGCTGCCGTCGTTCCGACGCAGAGCGGACTGCCAGCCGAGCCGGGTGCGCTCGTCGTAGTAGCCGAAGAAGTTGAGCTGGGCGACGTCGGGATCGCAGACGACGTAGCGCACGAGGTTGGCGTAGATCGCGGCCTGGTTCGCCTCACTCGTGACCTTGACGTTCTCGGCATCCGTGTAACCCGGCTGGAACGACGTGTCGACCTGCCAGCCGACCTCGTCGAGGTAGAGCTTCAGCCCCTCCACCGTCGTCGGCTGCGGCGTCCCCTGGAACGCATCCCAGAGCGCCTGCTTGATCCGCGCCAGCTCCTGCACGCTCGCGTTCGGCCAGCCGTAGGTGAACGTGAGCGGAACCGTGAAGTCGCTCGGGTTCGGATAGGGGTGGAAGCTGAAGCCGTCCATGATCGGGGTCGGTCGAAGGCTGGCGCGATACCACTCGCCGAGCGCCGCGAGGAAGTGGACGGGCGAGGACTTCCCGGCGGGGCCCGAAGCCCGTTCGCCGCGGGGTGAGCTCCCGACTCCGAGCACGGTGATCTCGGGAGAGACGGCCTTCAAGGCGTCGTAGCCGGCCGCCAGGAACCGTCCGAATTGGGCGGCGGCGAGCACCCGGCCGCGCCCGTTGCCCTGCGGACGCCAGAACGTGTTCAGGTTCGGCTCGTTTCCGACGATGTAGGTCGTTACCTGCGGATAAACGCGCGCCAGCGCGTCGAGCCAAGTCGCGAAGGCCGCGTGGCTGACGCCGCCCACCTCGAGCTCGCTCGGGGGGTACGGGTAGACCGCGAAGACGACCTCGATCCCGGCCGCGATGGCGGTCGGAACGGCAACGTCCAGCGCTTCCCGGTCCGGGATCGTGGTGGGGTCGCTCGGCTTCCAGCGCACCGTCATCACGTTCTGCTTCAGCCCGGCTGCGGCCATCTGGGGGAAGAACACGGCGCCGCCGTCGAGCGAGTACTTGCCCGTGTCGTCGTTCGCACCGAACTGGACCCCCGCCGCAGCCGTCGCAGCAAAGATCGAGGCGCAAACGCACACAATCGCCGCAGTAACCCTCTTCACCCGCATCGCCACCTTTCTCCGATAGATCGTCGTCCCGATCCGCCCCTGGGCAGTTCGACGCGCGACGCCAAGGGCCTGCCGACGCGTCGCGGTCGAGAGTCCTAGCGGAGCGCGGCGAGCACCGAGTCGAGGATGGTAGCGGGGCCGAACCGGACCGGGTCGTCCGCGGGCAGGCCGGTCTCCGTCTCGACGTCGGCGATCGTCGCGCGAGCCTCGGCGTCGCCGAGCAGCCGCGTGTTCAGCGCGATCGCGGCAACCGTCGCTCGGCGGGCGGGAAGCGAGATCCGCTCGTGTAGCTCCACGAGCTCGCGCAACGGCGGGATCGGCTGACCGGGATAGCCTTCGATCTCGGTCTGCCCGGCCAGGTGGCAGAGAACGAAGACGTGCGGCGCGGTGCCGTGCACGAGCCCGAGCGTCACGCCTGAGTAGGCGGGATGGATCAGCGACCCCTGGCCCTCGACGAAGAGCAGCTCGCCGCCGCGCTCGTGTCCTTCCACGACCAGACGCTCGGCGGCGCCCGCGAGGAAGTCGGAGACCACGGCGTCGACGGCGATCCCCCAGCCCGCAATCGCGATTCCGGTCTGTCCGGTCGGCACGAATTGCGACGCGAGACCGCGATCGCGCGCCGCCCGGTCGAGCTCGAGTGAGGCGGTCATCTTCCCGATCGCACACTCCGAGCCGACGGTGAGCACGATCTTCGCGGGTAGCTCGAGGTTGGCGCCGCTCGGGACGTCGAGGCCGGCGGGAGGCCTGCGCAAGTCGCGGAGCTCGACGCCGTGGCGTGCCGCCAGCGCCGCCAGCTCCTCGTCGTCGGCGAGGAATTCGTGGAGGCCGTTCTCGAGATGCAGCCCGCTCGAGATCGCGTCGCGCAGGAGATCGCGCCAGGCCGCCGGAAAGCGTCCGCCCTGGGTGGCGACGCCCACGAGCGCGGTCGTCGGGTCCAAGGCCATCGCCTCGTCGACGGTGGCGACGATCGGGACGCCCGCCTGCGGCCCTGCCATTCTCTCCCCCGCGCGGGTCGAGTCCAGGATCGCAACGACGGGTCGCCTGCCGTAGGCGAGGACGCCGCGCCCCGTCTTACCGTAGTGCGGGTCACTCGAGAACCCTTCCGCGAGGATCAGCAGCCGTTCCACAGCCGCGATCCTAGAACTCAGGAGGTCGAGCTGAGAACCCGTGCTCCGGTCCGGCGCGGCTCACCGCCGCCCGGCGGAAGTATCAGACCGGATCGTGAGCAACGCCGAGCCCTGGCTGCTCCGAGGGCACCTGCACCCCGTCGCGGAACTCGACCCCCGGCCAGGGATCCTCGGCCAGGAGCAGGTTGCCGTCCAGATCGACGTGGTCGCAGAGCGGCGCGACAGCGCAACCGGCGGCGATCCCGAGGCCGGACTCGATCATGCAGCCGAGCATCACCCCGAGCCCGAGCGCGCGGGCGGCGTGGGTCATCCGAATCGCCTCGCGGATCCCGCCCGCCTTCGCGAGCTTGATGTTGATCCCGTGAGCGATGTCTGCACAAGCGGCGACGGTGTCCAGCCGGTGGCAGTCCTCGTCGACGTAGATCGGCAGGGGCGAGCGCTCCTTCAGCGTCCGACCGCCGTCGTCGCCCGCCTTCAGCGGCTGCTCGCAGTACTCGACGCCGAGGGCCGCGAGCTGAGGCAACGCGTCGAGCGCCTCCTCGAGCAACCACCACTCGTTGACGTCGACCATCAGCGGTAGCTCGGTGACGCCGCGGACCGCGCGTACGCGCTCGATATCCAGCCCGTCGCCGCCGCCGAGCTTGAGCTTCAGGCGCCGGAAGCGGGCGGCGGCCTTCTCGGCCCGGCGAGCCATGTCGTCGGGATCGCCGAGCCAGATGGTCCACGAGGTCGGCGGGCCTAGGCGCGGCAGCCCGAGCAGCCGCCAAGTCGGGATTCCGAGGAGCTTCCCCTGGAGGTCGTGGAGGGCTCCGTCGAGCGCCGCCTTCGCTGCATTGTGGCCCGTCGTTTCTCCGAGCCGTGCCTCGATCTCCTCGAGCGCGAACGAATCGTCTCCGACCGCGGCCGCACCCGGCCCCTCGAGGAAGGCAACCGTCGCGGCCGGCGTCTCCTCGTAGCGATCGAGCGGAGCGGCCTCCCCATGGCCGACGATGTCGCCGCGCCGGAGCTCGACCTGGACGACATCCTCCTCGTCGCGCGACTCACGCGAGATCACGAAGGTCTCGGCAAGGCGAAGCGTCACGACTTGGGCGTTCAGCTCCATTCGCCCACCTTATCGTTGCGCCTGTTGCAAATCTCTTTTGCAACCCGCACCCTTCCGGCTCGCAGATCTCTGCATCGAGCAGCAGATCTCTGCATCGAGCAAAAGGGGGAAGGGAATGAGGAAGATCGTCCTGCTCGTGGCCGGGGTGCTGGCCGCGCTGAGCCTGACCGCTGCGCCCGCGAGTTCCGCGCCGGCTGTGGCGTCCACCCTGTGCAACGGCTGGGAGACGCCGAACTCGGCCTACTTCACGAGCCTCCGCGCTCTCACCACCGTGGCCTCGGGCGCTCGCGGCGGCATCGGCCGGGGAGAGCCGTCGCTTAACGCGAACACGCGGCAGTGCCGATCGGTTCCGACGGCCAAGCGGACGAGGACTTCGAGGCGGTCGTGCCGGTCGCTTTTCACGTAATCACCGACGGAGCCACCGGGGCGCTGACCGACGCGCAGATCGACGCTCAGATGACCGCCCTCAACCTGGCGTTCGCCGGGTTCTACGACGAGGACGCGTACGACACTGGCTTCAGGTTCGAACTCGACCCCGCGGACATCACGCGGACGGACAATGCCACGTGGTTCAACGCGCGGGCCGGCGGCGACGCCGAGCGCGACATGAAGACGGCGCTCCATCGAGGCGGCTTCGAGACGTTGAACGTCTACACGAACCTCGCCGGCGGCTACCTCGGTTACGCCTATTTGCCAGGTCTGCCGGATGCGCGGCAGTATCTGGACGGAACCGTGATCCACTGGGCGACGGTGCCCGGCGCCTCGGATCTGTTCAAGGATCGATACGACCTCGGCCACACGTTGACCCACGAGGTCGGGCACTGGGTCGCCCTCGAGCACACCTTCGCGGGCGGATGCAACGCCAAGGGCGACTACGTCGAGGACACGCCTGCGATGGCCCTGCCGACGAGCGGCTGCCCCAAGGGCGAGGGCAAGGACACCTACCCGAAGGAACCCGGGCTCGACCCGATCGAGAACTACATGGACTACTCGTACGACTCGTGCTACTCGATGTTCACAGAAGGACAGGCCGACCGCGCGCAGGACGCCTGGAACTACTTCCGCGACCGCTAGACCGGACGCTCGCGGCGGGGGCGGGTACGACTCGCCTCCGCCGCTAGACTTTCGGCTCCGCGCCCGTAGCTCAGGGGATAGAGCGCTCGCCTCCGGAGCGAGAGGTCGGAGGTTCGAATCCTCCCGGGCGCATGCTTTCTGGCGCGCGACGAGCATCCGCAAGGCGGACGCTCGTCGCGCAAGAGACCCCTGAAGGGTCGCTGCGCTCCCGGCTCGCCTCACGATCCTGTTCACGGAGGCTCGAAGAGGTCTCAAGGAGCTTTTCGACGACGTCGAGCGTCGTCACGAGAGACGTCGTGATCATACGCAACGGCCGCCCGGGCGTCGTCGTTCTCTCCTCGGCGGAGTACGAAGCGCTCCAGGAGACACTCGAGATCCTCGGCGACCAGAAGACGATGGAGGCGCTGCAAGAGAGCGAAGAGGACGTGGTCTGCGCTCGTAGACGACGGCGCGATGGCTGATCGCGCGGGCGATGGCGAGGCCTTGGTTCGCTCAAACGAACCGTCGCTAGGCTGGCTTGGTGAGGGGTTTCGCCGCCTACGTCCGCCTGTTGAACCCACGACTGCCCCGCTCGGTGCAGATCCTCCAGCTCGGCGGGTTGATGAACGCGATCGGAAACGGGCTCGTGCTCCCGTTCGCGTTCATCTACCTGCACAACGTGCGCGGCTTCTCGCTCGGGCTGGCGGGTTTGATTCTCGGCACGAACGCGGCCGTCAGCCTGATCGCGGGGCCGCTTTCGGGGCCGCTCGTCGACCGGTTCGGCGGTCGGAGGATGCTCGCGTTCGCGCTCGGGTTCCTGATGCTTGGCTTCGGGGCCTACGCGTTCGTCGAGTCGCCCTGGCACGGCTTCCTCGCGAGCGCGATCACGGGGATCGGGAACGGGATCTTCTGGCCGGCGCAGTCGACCCTGATCGCCGGCCTGACGCCCCCGGAGCGCCGGCCAGCCGCATTCGCGATGCAACGCGTGGTGATGAATCTCGGGATCGGGATCGGCGGGCTCGCCGGCGGCTTCCTCGCCGCCACGAGCTTCCGGCTGCTCTTTCTCGGCGACGCGCTCACCTTCGTCGCCTACGCGGCTGTGCTGATCGCTTTCGTTCCCGAGCCGGGCCGGGCTGCGCGCCGAGCCGGCGAGCAGCCCGGAACCTACCGCGACGTCCTGCGGCATCGTGTCTTCATGGGCTTCATGGCGCTCAACGCCGTCTTCATCACAGCCGGGATGGCGCAGATCGAGCTGATCGCGCCCTACGGCAAGAACGAGGCCGGGATCGGGGAGCGCTGGATCGGCGGGATCTTCGCGGTCAACACGCTCGTGATCGTGCTCGCCCAACTCCCGATCGCTCGGCTCTCGGAGGGGCGGCGGCGGATGGGCGTGCTCGCCGTGGTGGGCGTGACCTGGGCTGCGTCGTGGCTGCTCGTTCCGGTTGCAGGGATTTGGCTCGCAGGGTTTGCCGCGTTTGCCGTGATCGCGCTCGCTGCCGCCGTCTTCGGGATCGGCGAATGTCTGCACGGCGCAGTGCAGGCGCCGCTCGTGGCCGACCTGGCCGATCACCGCCTGCTCGGCCGCTACATGGCGATGTCGGCGTTCTCGTGGCAGATCGGCTTCACGATCGGGCCGCCGGTGGGTGGTCTGCTGCTCTCGGTCTCGCCCACCGGACTCTGGGTCTTCTCCGGGGCCGTCTGTTTCGCGGCGGGTGCCGGAGCGCTCGCGCTCGAGCGAGCGCTGCCGCCGGGCGTGCGCCGTTCGCCCATCAGCAATCGGCCGCACGAGGACGCGCCGGGACCGGTTGCCGCCCCGGTTCGCGCCGGCTGAGGAAGGATTCCGGGCGCGGGCTAGAATCCCGAGGATGATGCCCTCGACCGACGAGCCGTTCAGTACGTATGCCCAGCCTGCCCCGCATCCGGCGGACGCGGCCCGGCACGGCTCCGGTCGTCGCGCGCGCTGAACGGGCGCCGCTCGAGCTCACCACAGCCGGCCTGACCTGGATCCACCTCGACCGGCCACACCCGGCCGCCACCGATGCACTTTCCGAGCGCTTCGGCTGGCATGCGCTCGACGTCGAGGACGTGCTCTCGAAGCGCCAGCGGCCGAAGGTAGACGAGTATCCGGAATACCTCTTCACGGTGCTCCACTTCCCGGTCTACGACAAGGCGATCCAGCGGTTGAACGCGGCCGAGCTCGACGTCTTCCTCGGCCCGGACTACCTGGTGACGCTGCCGAACGTGGAGCTCTTGCCCGTGACGCGGCTCTTCCGCCACTGTGAGGAGGACGAGACGCTCCGCGCCGATCTCTTCGCCAAGGGGTCGGGCCGCCTGCTCTACGAGGTGCTCGACGACCTCTTCGACTATTGCTTCCCGATCCTCGACAAGATCGGGCACAAGCTCGACACCGTCGAGGACGCGATGTTCGAGGAGCGCGCCGAGGACGTCGTCCGCGACATCTCGAACGTGAAGCAGGAGATCATCTCCTACCGCAAGATCATCAAGCCGGAGCGCTCGACGCTACGGCTGCTCGAACGCCGTGTCGAGCGGTTCCTGCCCGAGGAGCTCGACCTCTACTTCGACGACATCGTCGACGCATCCGAGCGGATCTGGGACCTCCTCGACAACTACAAGGAGGTCGTGGAAGCGCTCGAGGACACGAACGAGTCCGTGATCTCCCATCGCCAGAACGACGTGCTCCGCGTGCTCACCGTTTTCAGCGCTGTCGTCCTTCCCCTGACGCTGATCACCGGCATCTTCGGGATGAACGTCGCCTTCCCGGGAAACGGCAGCGCAGCCGCCTTCTGGGTGGTCGTCGGGACGATGATCGCCGTGATGCTCGCACTGCTCGGCTTCTTTCGCTACAAGCGCTGGCTCTAGCCGTTTTCGCTTAGTGGAGCCGTTTTCGGGCTGTTTGTACCCGAATCTTGTACCCCGAGCAGCCTTTGCTCGAGCGCGGACGCCTCGTCGCGGAAGACGACGCCGGCGAGATGGAGGTACTGCTTCGTCGTCTGCATCGAGCGGTGGCCCGTGGTTGCCATGACCGCGATCGGGCTCGCGCCCGTCGCCGCCATGTTCGTCAGCGCCGCATGGCGGGCGTCATGGAACGGCCGGACGTGCTCCGTGATCCCCGCCGCTTTCAGCGCCGCCCGGAACTCGCCGGCGTACCACTCGTGCTCCAACTTCGAGCCGCGCGTCGGATGGGCGAAGACGAAGTCCGTCCCGGCCCGGTAGGCGCTCGCCTGGTAGTGCGCCTCCAGCTCGCGGGCGAGGATCGGGGGAACGGCGATCAGCCTCTCGCCCTCCTCGCTCTTGCTCTCGACGACCCTGAGCGTCGCCTCGAGCATGTTCACGTTCTGCCAGCGCAACGCCTGCAACTCGAACCGGCGTAGCCCCGTCAGGATCAGCGTCAGGAACACCCGGCGCGCTCGTTCGTCCGTGAAGCCCGCGGCGACCCTCCCAACCTCGGCGGGCTGGAGAATCCGCCACCGTCGCCGTTGCACCTTCGGCCGCTCGACGCTCGCAACCGGGTTCGTCTGGACGAGCTCCTCGGCGATCGCCGCCTTGAAGATGTTGTGCAGGACGTTCAGGTGCAGGTTGACGAACTTGGCCGACAAGGGACGGCCGAACCGCTCGTGCGGGGCGCTCATCACCTGGCGGACATAGGCGGCGACGTCACGAGGCCGGATGCTCTCGAGCCGGGTGCCGCCGAACACCGGCTTTAGGTGCTGCTCGACGGTGTTCTCGTAGACGAGGATCGTGCGCGGCTTCCATCCTCGGCGAGCCTTTCCCTCCTCGAGCCAGGTGTCCGCCCAGGCGCCGAACGTCAGCGCTTTGGGACGGGTGTACGCCTTCCGCTCGACCCTGACGAGCCGCTCGCGCAGCTCCGCCTCGGCCTGCTTGCGGGTGACGCCATCGCGTTCGGCCCCGATCGTCTCTTGCACCTGGCGGCCGTCCGCGTCGGGATACTTGACCCGCCAAACGGCCCCTCGCTTCCCCTCATAACGGATCACGCAGGCGGCCCGAGGCATCATCCAGTCCTTTCAGCGCAGTGGCCCCGGCCGGACGATTGAGGCGCCACGGCCGGAGCCGAGCGCAAGCTACACCACTGACCAGGGCGTGCCTCAATCACGCCGCGCCTCACCCTACGCCTCGCCTCGGATCGCTGCAAGCTCGGCCTCGAAGTCCGCTTTGGCCACCGATGCCTGACGGGCGCGCTCGATCGCCTCGTCGCACGACTTGATCCACTCCGCGAGGTCCGCAACCCTCTCCTTCCGGCGAAGCTCGGCGATCGTTTCGGGCGTCAACTCGCGTGCACGGAACATGCGTAGGTTCTTCTGCACCGTGAGCATCCTCTCGGCTTCGTCCGCCCGGCATCTGTCTTCGCGTGCTCGGCGTGCGGCCGTGCGCGCCCTCAATCGTCGACGTTGCGCGTCGGCTCGAACGCGATGCGAAGCCTGCCGGCAGGCGCCCGAGCAGTAGAGGGCGTCGGCTCGCGCGGCCTCGAACCGCTGCTTGCATCGCTTACACGTCACGTAACGGATAACCCGGACCCTTCGGATGGTGCTTTCGCCACTGGCCGGCCCGTTGCCCCTCGAGCCATGAGAACACTGCGGCCTCGTCGTAGCGGCGATACCTGCCGAGGCAGACGTGCGGCAAACGGCCCGCTCGCGTCTCCGCGCGCACCCAGCTCTCCGGGACGCTCAAGAGTTCGGCCACCTCGCGCGCCTCGAGCAGGCGGTCGCTCACGACGGAGGCTCCTCACCCGACGGCAACCCGCCCCAACGGCTCCGGTCCCGCCGTTTGCGCTCCCGATCACGAGCCCGCCGGCGCTCAGCCTGGCAGTCAGGACAACGAACCGAATCCCGCCGGCGCGCCGCGAACTCCGCCCCGCAAGCGACACAAAGTGTCGGAAACGGCCCCTCCCGCCGATCATCGTTCACGTTCGCCACATACTCCGGGTTAGCAGCCCGCCAAAGCCGATTCCGTTCGACACAGCACCGCTTACACCACGAGTGAAGCCCGCTCAGCATCCTCCCATTCCGGCGGAACCGCGCAGCCGGCAAAGTCAAACGGCAGCGCGCGCACCGCCTCACCTCCGGCACCTGCCTCATATCCGCACCTTCGCGCGAGGGGTTTTCTTCCCAGCGAGGGGCGCACTGACGGGGCTAACCGCGCAACCCAAGAAACCGGCTCTCATGTCGTCACTTCGGCGATGTCGGCGTGGTCGACGAGGAGCCGTTCGATTAGGTGTTCGTCGACCTCGTCTTCGTCTCCCTTAGAGGGAGACGACGAAGACGAAGTCGTCGTCCTCGTCTCCGACGAGGTGCCGACGAAGTCCGACGAAGACGAGGTCGTATCTCGGAACGTTCGCAAGGACTGGAGCTCGCGAGCGTCTCTCGGGCCCCGCGTCTCGGCCGCGTATCCCTCCGCGACGAGAACGTCCATCGCAACACGCAGGTACTCGCCTGTTCCCTTGACGTTTTTCTCGACGTTGTTCCTGCTGACGGCGTCTGTCTGCTGCTCGAGGTAGAGGCTGACGCGCTCCATGAGCACGGTCGGACGCCAGCCGCCGTCTTCGCTGCTGTGCTCGTTCGCCGGCCGGATCGTCCAGGTGATGCGGTGTGACTCCGGGGCGCTTTGGAGCTCGACCTCGGCGGCCTTTGGGCGGGTGAGGTGACCTGGCCTGTCTTTATGGGTGTGGACGGTGACGAGGCCGGTGGTGCCGCGCGAGAGTTGCTTGACGGCGTGGAGGCCGAGGTGGACGTCTGCCTGGCCGAGCTTGCGTTCCGAGCCGATGGCGAACCGGCCACGTGTCCCGGTGTTCTTCGTGACGTGATCGATCACGATCGTCGTTACGCCTCGTTGCCAGAGGGGCCGGATCCAGGCGGCGGCGAACCTCTCGGCGTCGGCGCGCTTGTTGTCGTCCAGTTCGGAGACGTCGTAGGCGCCAGCGGCGGCATCGATCACGACGAGCGTGACGCCTTCGTTGACGATCCGCTCGATGTCCTCTGTTGCTGGCGGCCCGTCCGGCTCGAAGTAGAAGACCGAGGCGACTTCGTCGCGGGTAGCGCCGAGGTCTTCGAGGAGCCGTCTCGTCTCAGCGGGGCCACTCTCGAAGTCGACGAACGCGATCGTGCCGCCGGCCCGCATGTGCTCGAGCGCGAGGATCAGCACGAGGAGCGTTTTCAGCGCCTCCGGTGGGCCGGAGAGAACGTGCCTCTTGCCGGCGTAGACGAGGCCACAGAGGCTTGGCGGCAGGCTTGGCTTGTCGAACTCGCTCGCCGTGAGGTTGATGGGTTCCCAGCTCACGCGGTCTTCCGGAGCGTCGAAACAGCCGCCTCGAGCCGAACAAGTTCCTCCGCGGCCCTCCGCCTGATCTCAGCGTCCAGCGGCTCATCGCCGGTGGACGCGCTTGCCTCACAAGCGACCGTCGGGAAGCGAACCGCGCGCGACCACGAGGAGCCGCTTCCCACGGCAACGCGGACGAGTCGCGGCGCCTCGTCTTCTCGTTCAAGCCAGAGTTCGACGAGCGCGAAGCTAAGGGATGCGAGCGTCAGTCGCGCACCGCAGACGTTGCTATCGTCTGGGCTGGTGATCGAGCTGGTGTCGGGGCGGCCTTGGCGGGCCGCTTCGTCGTTCACGGGCTCGCACCCACCCGCCGGCCGTCGACGTACTCGTTGACGTGCTCGGGCCGGAATCGCAGCCGCTCGCCGACGCGCGAGGCACACAGCTGCCGGCGGCTGACGAGGCGGTAGATCGTCTGCCTCGAAACGCCGAGCAGTACTGCGACTTCGTTGACGGAAAGGAGCCGTCCTCCGGTGTCTCTACTCTCGACGGCGTGACTCACCATGTACCAATCGTCGCGCCGCGAAAGGCGGTTGCCGATAAAGGTGACCGCGACCTTCGGGTTCGGGGATTGCTGTCGACCGAAGCACCGATCCTCGGCGCCTTGTGTCCGAGCGAGCAGGCAGCGCTATTCGACTACTCGGTGCAAGTACGCGACCGCCTGAAGATCGCCGAGGAAGGTCTGCATGGGGCTGCAACAGCGGTGCTCACCGCTGTGCAGCAAGAGCTGCGGGCTCGCCGGCCGCTTCTCGATACAGCAGCGGCTTTCGAGCTCGCCAGTGCGCGAGAGTGGGCGCTGCACGCGCTTGTCTACCTGGAAGGAAAGCAGGGAGCGAAGAGGCTCGAGATCGCTCTGGCTGGCGGCGAGCCGCTCGCCATCTGCGGCGTCCCGGTCTACGTGGAGGATCGTCCGTCGATTGGGTTCCGAGGCGCCAAGCCCATTGAATCACCGTTCGGCTTAGTGAATCTCCCCAACTCCGGGTGCTTTGGTGTCTTCCCGGACTCCTTGCGCGAAGATCGAGGACGGATGTGGTCGTACTGGTGTCCGCGATGTGAGCCCAGCGCCTCGAAGGCCACTCGGTTTCAGGCTAAGGACCGCGCGGCGCAACTCACCAGCGTCATGCGTCGGCACCGGCGTCCGCTGCGCCCCTAGGCAACTCGCGGTCACCTTTACCGTGCGGTTCGTTCGTCTCAGCGATTCTGAGTGAGCAGTGTTCACGCAGGCTCACCCGCGCGACGAACTGCTCACCGTGAAGGAGGCGGCGGCGCGGCTTCGCGTTCACCCGCAGTCGGTTCGTCGGATGATCGAAGACGGCCGGCTGAGGGCGTTTCAGCTCGGCGGTCCTGGCACGGCTGTGCGGATCGACGCGCGAGAGCTGGAGGCGTGGCTCGTCAGCCAACCCGAAGGAGAACCAGCATGAGCCCGGTCAAGTCAGCCAAGGAGACGACGCTCGCGGAGTACCGGTCCCGAGCGTTGCGCGGCACCTTCACCGACCATGGCGGCGTGTTTTGGCGCTACATGCTGAGCCGCCCCTTCATTCCCGCGCCCTCGGACAGTCTCGACCCGCTCGTCGCGCTCGGGCTCGACGACGTCGAGCATCGGGTGTTGTCGAAGGCGACGAGCGCCGCAGGCGGCTACATCGTGCCCGCAAGTTTCGACACGGCGATCACGGGCGCCCGGCGTGCCCGGAACGTGATCGGCGAGCTCGCGCGGCAGCTCGAGACGACGCACGGCCAGTCGATCCCGCTCCCGACGACGACCGCGCATGGCACAGCCTCGTGGACGTCGGAGAACGCGGCGGTAACGGCCACGGACGAGACGTTCTCGCAAGTCGTCACCGTCAGCGCGTACAAAGCGAGCACGAAGACGATCGTCTCCGAGGAGCTCGTGGCCGACGCGGAGGTCGACCTCGAGCAGTATCTCGGGGACGAGCTCGGGCAGCGGCTCGCAGTGCTCGAGGAAACCGCATACGCGGTCGGGGACGGCACCGGGAAGCCACTCGGCGTGACGACGACCGGCAACGGTGTCGCGACTGTGGTGGCGGCGACGGGGAGCGCAACGAGTTTCAAGCTCGCCGACGTCCGCGCTGCCTGGGCTGCGTTGCCGGATGCCTACAAACCAGAGGCGAGTTGGGTGATGAGCCCGACGGCGCTCGCGAGCCTCGCGAACCTGACGACCACCGATGGCGCGCTCGTGCTCCCAAGCCTGCACACCTCGACGCCGACCCTGTACGCGCGGCCCGTCTACTCCTCTCCCGAGCTGCCGGCCGCGGCCGCGAACGCACGTAGCGTCGTCGTCGGCGACCTCCGGCTCGGCTACACCGTCCGGCGCGTCAGCGGGCTCAGCATCGCCAGGCAGGAGGAAATCCACTCCGACAACGGGCAGGTGGGCTATCGCCTGTTCTCGCGCGTGGACGGCCGCGTGGTGCTCGCCGACGCGCTCCGGATCCTCGTCAACTCGGCAACGTGATCAGGTTCCGGCGAAAGCCGACCTTGCGGCGGCACCCGACCCCCGAACAGGCTCTCGACGCGCTCAGCCAGGGCCGGTGCATGTACGCGGCCACAGGCGCCGCCTGCAGCGGGAGCGGGAAGCTCAAGCATGCAGGGCTACGCAGCAACGAGGACGCAAACAACGTTCTCGTCTGCGGCGCCCATTACGGCCGGCTCCGACAGTTCCCGCTACGCGAGCTCAACTTGCTCGAGCGCGTCCTGGTCGAGGCGTTCCTCCGACCGCCCGCACCCACACCGGAACCGAACGAGCTGCGGCTCGTCGGCGTCAGGCGGGCCTCATGAGCACGCTCGACCTCCACGATGTGACGTTGACGGTCGATGTGTCGCCGCGCTCCTACTTCGACTCGAACCCGTTCTGACGAACACACCCGTCGACCTCTTTACTCTCACGCGCCGCTCGGGAACCCGACGCGAGACGGGCGCACGCGCGATCAGCTCTACAACGAGGCCAAGAGCATGGGGATCGAGGGGCGCTCGAAGAAGAACAAGGAGCAGTTGCAGCGCGCAGTCGACGGGAAGAAGTGAGGCGCAAGGCTATCCTCGCGCCGTGAGACCTCGGACTCTCGACCACGTCGCTCTCTGGGTCGCCGACCGCGGCTCGATCACCGCGAGAGCGACGGCGAAGCTCGGCGTGCACGTGATCGAGCGGACCGACCGGTTCACACTCCTGGGCGCGAACGCCCGACGCCGCAAGCTGACGCTCTTCGACGCCGAGGGGCCGAGGGAGCGCGGAGCGCTGAAGCGGATCGGGCTGCGGGTCAGCTCGCTCGACGGGCGTGACGAGCGGATCGACCTCGGCGAGGGGCTCGAGCTCGTCCTCGTCGAAGGTGAGACCGACTCCGAGTTCGACCTTGACCACGTCGCCCTCTTCTCACCCAACCCTGCGGCGGCTGCCCAGGCCTGGGAGGACTACGGCTTCACGCCCGCCGCCGAAACCCGCGTCGAGGTCGGCGGTGCGTATCTCGAGCTGCACGAGGGCGATCCCGGCTCGCCGGAGCGGCCGCTCCTGGATCACATCGGCGTCCTCGTCGGGTCAGTCGAGGAGAGCGTGGCGGACGCGGAGGAGCGTGGGATCGAGATCGACGACGTGGTGGACGCCCCGAACACGCTCGCGCTCTTCGTCTGGGGCCCGGACCGGGTCAAGCTCGAGTACGTCGAGCACAAGGCCTCCTTCTCGCTCAGCTGAGCGCGTCCGGATTGCCGGCGCCGGCATGGCCGAGGCCGCACGGAAGAAGCGCGTCCAGGACAGGCTCCGCGCCGACCTGGCGTTAGGGAAGCGGATCGACAAGGAAGGCGACGTGTTCACTCGTGCGGTGAAGCGGGCGACGACCCCCGCACCAGGAGACCGGCCGGCGGGCGGAGTGAGCTTGCGTGGTTCGCAGCAGCAGGCGTTCATCAACGAGCTAACCGGGATCCTCGGCCAGTTCGCATCGAACGTGAGCGCCACCGCGGGAGGACCGCCGACCGGCGCAAAGAGCGTGACGGTGGTTCAGCACAACTACCGCGAGAAGTCGGCGTTCGCGGCGATGCGCGAAGCACGGCTAGCCGCTGCGCACGTTCTCTGAGGCTAAGTCCCCGTGGTTCACTCCGCACCGCACCGCGCAAAAACGAGACCTTGTGTTAGCGCGACGTAAAATCGTGCTGCTGCGGCACCGACCGCCTACACGTGGAGTCGATCTGCCGCACGCTCCCCATCATCGCGGCCGAGCGACGCCCTGGGGGACCCGCTCGTGTGGGCCCCCCGAGACGCCGCGGCCGGCTCGGCTACGGGCAGGTGACCGCGGCCGCCGCAGCGCGCAGCGGGGCGCCGAACGCGACCAGGAACGTCACTGTGAACTTCGCATACCCGACCCCGACGACGCGGGCGGGGGTGGACGGAATCTCAAAGAACGTGTCACCGGGGCCGTACGTCTTCTTGACGCAGTTGCTCCCCGTGAACGTCAACGAGCCCTGCTCCACTTGGGTGATCACAGCTCCCGGGTGGGCGTGCCAGCCCGAGTCGAAGTCGGATGTCGAGAAGTGCTCGACGCGCATCCGAACGTTGGTCGTGTCCTGGGACACCGACGTGCTCCACACGTCCGCGAGTGCCACGGCCGACAAGGTCGCAGCGCCCAGGAACGCGGCCAGAAGCGCTATCCCCTTTCTCGAGCGGAAGCGGGGCCGCAGTCCTCCCCTGAAGCGGTACCTCATGAGATTCCCTCCTTGCTATCGGAAGCCACCATGGTTTCACGCTGCACCATCTGTTACAAGCGTGCTCCGCACCGCACCGCGCAAAAACGAGGGTTCGAGGTTGTATCCTCCGACGGTGATCCCGCAGGAACAGATGCTCTCGTGCGCGAACTGCGCGCACACGATCATCGAAAGGGGCGTCCGGGCAAGGTTTACCCTTGCTTCTGGGACTGCTTTTAGAGCTGGAAGAGGAGGTAAGCCAAATACCCGAGCAACGCCAACCACGCGAGTTGCGTAACTACCAGTCCGCTTACGACCGAGGCAGTGAAGACGGTGCCACCGCGGCTGGAAACTCCGCTCGCCGCAACGGCTTGCTGCTGGCTCTCGCGTTCTCGCTCCTCATGTGGGGCGGCTTCATCGACCTTCTTTGGGTGTTCCTGACTTAGCGCCAGCCCAGCCTCGGACGCAGCCTCTGCCGTGCGAACGTCAGCCTCGAGAGCTCCGCCTGCGATCGCATGGCTTGATCCCAAACTCTCCACTTCCACACCGCTCGTCTCGAAGATGTAGCCGCCTTACACCTGCCGCGGAGCCCCTGACGTACATGTTGGTTTACATCGATCCCTTTGGCGTCGCATCACCCTTCGGAGTGAAAGAACCGAGGCGACAACACCTGGCTTCTATCGTGCGGCCACGAGGTGCCGCTGCTCGAGCACGGGCGGCCCAACGATCCGCCGCGGCGTCCGCAGTTCCCAATCAGCGCGAACACGTTGGGGGTACAACTTTGTACCCATCTGAGGTGACCTGAGCGCTTCTCGCGTCACCTGAACCGCCTATCCATGCGGTGTCACGCCTGCCGTGACGGGCTATGTCAGAAGCGCTGGCTCTAGCCAGACCTTTTCGAGGCAGCCGGCGCTCGACGTCTGAGCGCGCCGGGACGCCCGAGAGGGCGGCGTCCCGGCGCTGAGCGTTCTTCTACGCGACGATCTTGAGCGGCGTGCCTGCGGGGGTGAGCCGCCGGAGCACCAGCGCCGCCGCGTTGGACATGCGAACGCAGCCGTGCGACACCGCCTGTCCGAGCAACGACGGCGTTGAGGTGCCGTGGAGTCCGACGACGCCGCCGCCAGGCCATTCGGAGAGCTTGGAATAGGCGCTCGTCTCGAAGGCGAACGAGCCGAGGTACCGTTCCGTGGGCTTGAACGCGGCGGTGACGTAGTAGTTCCCGGTCGGCGTCTCCATCCCGGGCCGGCCGATTGCGACGCGCGTGGCGAAGCGGGTCTTCCCCCCGTCGAGGATGCGAAGCATCCTCGAGGACAGGTCGATGACGATCGTCCGACGGATGCTCTTCGTCTGGACCGCCGCCGCCAGGACCCAGCCGATCCGACCGTTCGGCCGCATGGGCATGGAGAGCTTCAGCCAGACCCTTCCCTTGGCGTCCTTTGTCTGGCCGAGGACGAGAAGCGTCGTCGGGCGGAAGTCGCTTCGGAACTGCGGGAAGACCTTGATGGTCGGCGAAGTGCGCGAGGGCTTCGTGTGCGCCGCGAGCTTCGTCCAGAGGATGACCCCCGTCTTGGGATACGCCGCTGCCTTGGCCGAAGCGGCCACGGTCGACGGTGACGACTTCTCCGGGCCCGCCGCCGCGGCGACGCTGACGAAACATGCGGCGAGGACCAGCAGTGACGCTTTCGCGACACGGCGTCGTGCTGCCTGATGGTTGAGCTGCATCGGATCTCCTTGAGGTTTGTGGCCGCGGCGAACGAACGCCGGCGGGCCCGATGTAGATCAGGCCCGTCGGCGCTGGTCGTGCTGCGTTAGCCGGTGAGGTTTCCGCCGGATCGGGCCGAAGCAACGACGCCGATGCTCTTCACGACTTTGTTGCCGGCCGCACGAACGACGACGATCCCGGGCCGCTTGGGCTTCACCTTCAACGTCGCCTTGCCGCTCTTGTTGCTGCGACCCGCCGCCTTGACGCCGGCGCCGTTCGCGGTAACGACCGTATTCGGGGTCGTCTGCACGACCACGGTGATCGCCCGACCGATCTGTGTGGTCGACGGCGTACCGCCACCACCACTGCTCGATGCTGCGGACGGCTCGTCGGCGCCGCCACCACCGCTGCCACCGCTACCGCTACCACCGCCAGCGCCAGCGCCAGCGCCAGCTGCGGTGCTCCGGGCACTCGGGCACCCGCCCGTGGGGCCCGGAACGATCGTTCCGGCCCGCGTGAGATACGCGCTCAGCTCGTTGAGCCGGATCGTGATCGGAGCCAGCGGATTGTTGACGTCACCGGTGACCCGGCAGATCGTCACATAGCCGAGCGGCTCGTTACCGAGCGTGCCGTTCGGGTCGCTCGAGCTCGGGCAGAGGCCGACGAACGAGCCCGGGTTCTGATTGAGGAACGCCGCGACGCGATCGATCGCGACGTTGACCTCGAGGAACCGAAGCGCCTTGGCGTTCGACGTGACCTGGCAGATCGTGACCGCCGCACCCACCGGGATGCCGAGGATCCGACCGGGGCCCTGCGTCGCCGTTCCACCCTGCCCGGGGCAGGTACCGATGAACGAACCGGGATTCTGGTTCAGGAACGCCACGATCTGGTTCGCGTTCAGGCTGAGTTGCACGAGGTTCGGGGCGTTGGCGCTGCCCGAGACTCGGCAGACCGTCACCCCGCCGCTCGGCAGGGGGTTGCCGCCGCCGGTGCCGCCGCCGGTGCCGCCGCCACCACCGCCGCCGCCCGAGGCCGGGCAGGAGCCGGCAAAGGAGCCGGGGAACTGGTTCAGATAGGCCGCAACTTGATCGACTGCGACCTGAACCTCGAGGTAGCTCAGTGCGCTTGCGCTGCCCGTCACCTGACAGACCGTCACCGCGCTGGTGACCGGTGGGGTACCGCCGCCGCCGCCGCCGCCGCCGCCGCCGCCCGAGGCCGGGCAGGAGCCGGCAAAGGAGCCGGGGAACTGGTTCAGATAGGCCGCAACCTGATCGGCCGCGACCTGAACCTCGAGGTAGCTCGGGGCGCTTGCGCTACCCGTCACCTGACAGACCGTCACCGCGCTGGTGATCGGTGGGGTGCTTCCGCCGCCGCCGCCGCCCGAACTCGGGCAGGAGCCGACAAAAGACCCGGGGAATTGGTTCAGATAGGCCGCAACCTGCTCGACCGCAACCTGAACCTCGAGATAGGTCGGGGCGCTTGCGCTACCCGTCACCTGACAGACGGTTGTGCTCGCGAGCGGCGCCTGACCGCTCGAAGCGACAGGCAGAGCGAGCACGAACATGGTCACAAGTACGAGCAGACCCGCTGCCAGCGGCAACCGCCGCCGCCTGAGCGCGAATTCGATCAAGGCGTGCATGTTGGACCCCCTGCTAGAAAGTTGCCACAGGTCGACTGGGTCGGCAAAGTGGCGCGAAGCCGCAATAGCTCGGGAAGGGGATTCGGATCGCCCATTCCGGCGGGTGGGGATCGTCACTGCACGCCGTCGAGACATCTACCGCAGGAGAAACTCTCGGCGGCGCGCTCGTCCGGGCATCAACCTGTAAGGGTTCTTCGATTCCGGGCAAGTCTTCTCTGCGCCCGCATCTATAGAGGTGGGCGCGCCCCGAGGATGCGGCTCCCCGAACACGATCGTCAGACCACGAGCGCCCTGGGGGAGGGACACTCGGGCGGCATGGTCGCTGGGCGCGCCCGCTTCCCACTCTAAAGCCTCACCTGCGTTCTCGCGGATCGGACGGTGGAGACAGCTCCGCCGCCCGATCCTCGAGGCTCGGGGACGGGCTAGGTGCCCCCGTGCAGGATCCGCCACTGCAGGGGTGCGAAAGGAGAGTTGCGAAGCTTCCGCTTCAGTTCTGCCGCAGTCATTCTCGTTCCGCCTTTCGGCCGCAGGAACCAGTCCCCCGCAGCATCGACCTCGCCGGCGAGTGCCTCGATCACCCTGACGAGGGAACCGCGATATAGGCTCGTGTGATGGCTGCTGACGGGTTCCGGCTCGGCACGACAGGGGACGGCGAGCCGCTGATCCTCGAGCCGCGCGACCTGACGACTCACGGGGTGATCGTGGGGATGACCGGCTCCGGAAAGACGGGCCTCGGGATCGTTCTGCTCGAGGAGGCCCTCTCCGCCGGAGTTCCTGTACTCGCACTCGATCCAAAGGGCGACCTCGGCAACCTGCTGCTGACGTTCCCCGACCTCGCCCCCACAAGCTTCCAGCCGTGGGTGAACGAGTCCGACGCGCGCGAGGCCGGACTCTCGGTCGAGGACTACGCGGTGAAGGTCGCCGCCGACTGGAAGGAAGGACTCGCCGCCTCGCATATCGGACCCGAACGGATCCAGGCGCTGCGGGACACGGCTGAGCTCACGGTCTACACGCCCGGCTCGAGCGCCGGGATCCCGCTGAACCTGATCGGATCGCTGAAGGCTCCCCCGCTCTCTTGGGAGACGGAGACCGAGACGCTCCGGGACGAGATCGAGGGCACCGTCTCGAGCCTGCTCGGCCTTGTCGGGCTCGCCGCCGACCCGCTCTCGAGCCGCGAGCACGTGCTGCTCTCGAACCTCGTCGAGCACGCTTGGCGTGCGGGCCGCGACCTCGACCTGGGGACGCTGATCGCCGAGATCCAGTCGCCGCCGCTCCGCAAGCTCGGCGTCTTCGAGATCGACTCGTTCTTCCCGCCGAAGGAGCGAACCGAGCTGGCGCTGAAGCTGAACGCGCTCGTCGCCTCCCCCTCATTCGCGATCTGGGCCGAGGGTGCGGCCCTCGACATCGCGGAGATGCTGGGCGGCGCGCCGGGGAAGCCCCGCGCAGCAATCGTCTACCTGGCGCACCTGTCCGACGAGGAACGCCAGTTCGCCGTCACGTTGATCCTCTCGAAGGTCGTCACCTGGATGCGCGGTCTCTCGGGAACGAGCGACCTGCGCGCCCTCGTCTACATGGACGAGGTCTTCGGCTTCGTACCGCCGACGGCCGCGCCGCCGGCGAAGAAGCCGATCCTGACGATTCTCAAGCAGGCGCGGGCCTACGGCGTCGGGATGGTGCTCGCGACGCAGAATCCCGTCGATCTCGATTACAAGGCGATGTCGAACGCCGCCACCTGGCTGGTCGGGCGGCTCCAGACCGAGCGCGACAAGCAACGCGTGCTCGAAGGGCTGAAGTCGGCCGCGGGCGACGCGGACGTCGACAGCCTCGACGAGTCGATCGGCGGACTCCAGAAGCGACAGTTCCTGCTCGTCAGCGCCCACGAGCCGAAGCCGGTCGTCTTCTCGACGCGCTGGGCGATGTCGTATCTGCGCGGGCCGCTGACGAAGGAGCAGATCGAGCTGCTGATGCAGGGACGCGAGAGGCCGGCGGCGGTCGCGGCGGCAGCGGGACCGGACGTCGCAACCGAAAGTCCGCCGCCGGCCGACGCGACCGCCGCTCTCTTCGTCCATCCGGCGGCGCCGTGGCTCGCGCAGGTGGGCGGAGCTCCGACGGGCACCCGCCTGCGCCCGTTCCTGGCCGCGCGCCTGAGCCTTCGCTTTGACGACGCGGCTTCCGACGTCGACGCGAGCCAGGAATGGGAGGCCCTGTACGGGCCGCTCGAGAGTGGACTCGACCTCGACAGCGAGGTCGCCGTCGACTACGACGACCGCGATTTCGTCCCTACCCCACCGGCCGGCGCGACCTACGCCGACGCGCCCACCACGATCGGCGAGGACGCGTTTCTCCGCGACGCCCGGGTTGCGATCCAGCGGCGCGTCGCGGATGCACAGACGCTGACCGTCTTCCGCAACAGCGCACTGAAGCTCTACTCACGCCCGGGCGAGAGCCGGGAGGCCTTCGCGATCCGGGCAGACGAGGCCGCCCAGACCGAGGCCGACCGGGAAGCCGCGACGATCCGTGACCGGCTCGAGGCGAAGCGCGAGCGGCTGGAAACAGCGCTCGAGACGGCTCGTCGCCGCGCAGAGGAGCTCGAGACCGACCAGAAGACCCGAACGGCGACCGAGCTGCTCGCGGGCGCGGGGACCGTCCTCAGCGTTCTCCTCGGGGGCCGAGGTCGAGCCCGCACGATCGCGCGCGCGGGCAGCGCGATCGGCACGGCGGCTTCCCGCCGCGGGATGACCGCGCGGGCCGGTGAGCGCAGGCGAACGGCCGAGGAGAAGGCCGCAGCGACCGAGCAGACGCTGGCGGAGCTCGAGCAGGAGCTGCTCGACGAGGTCGCCGAGATCGATGCCGAGTGGACGGCGAAGGCGGACGAGCTCGACGAGATCGAGATCCGGCTCGAGTCCTCGGACGTACGCGTGCTCGAGCTCGATCTTGTCTGGGTTCCCACCGCCTGATCCGGCTCGCCGCACTCGTCGCGGTCGTCCTCCTCCCGGCCTGCTCGGCCGAGGACCTGAACCCCGCAGCGGAACCGGAGTCGGGCCGGGTCGCGCGGATCTCGGACGGAGACACGCTGCGGCTCGTGGACGGCCGCCGGATCCGACTCGTCCAGATCGACGCGCCCGAGCGCGTGGGCGAGTGCTTCGGGATCGCCGCCACGAATGCGCTCGCGCTCCTTGCCCCCGTCGGCTCGACGGTCGAGCTGGAGCGGGATCCCGCGCTCGACGACGTCGACCGGAACGGCAGGCTCCTTCGCTACGTCCAGGCGAACGGCCGCGACCTCAACCTGGAGCTCGTTCGGCTCGGTGCTGCCGCACCGTACTTCTACCGCGGTGCCCGCGGACGGCACGCCGAAGCGCTTCTCGAATCAGCCGAGCAGTCGCGAGGAAACCGACGCGGCCTGTGGGGAGCGTGTCCCGAGGCCCGGCTCACGCCGACGCGCCAGGTCGCAGCCGGCTCTGGCTAGGACCGTTGCACGATCGACCTGCGGAGCGCAGAATGGACACTCCGAAGAGAACCAGCAAATGTGGCGGTGCGGCCCGCTCGGATCCAGGAGGAAATCCGGATGGCCGAACCGTCGGCGGACTACGCAAAGCACGTCGACCTCGTCTTCGAGGGCGGCGGCGTCAAGGGAATCGGCCTCGCTGGGGCCGTCGAGACGCTCGAACAGCACGGCTACAAGCCGCAGAACGTGGCGGGTACCTCTGCCGGCGCGATCAGCGCCTCGCTCCTCGCAGCCGGCTACTCGGCCGAGGAGCTGAAGAAGATCATCATCGGCCTCGACTACCGCCAGTTCCAGGACAAAGGCTGGGAGGACAAGGTCCCGTTGATCGAGCGCTCGCTGAGCATGCTTCTCGACCTCGGGCTCTACGAGGGAACCCGTTTCTACGAATGGATCGGCGAGCTGCTGGCCGCGAAGGGCATACGGACTTTCGGCGATCTCGTCCACCCCGATTACGCCGACGATCCGAAGTTCCGCTCGCGCCTGCAGGTGGTCGCTTCCGACGTGACCTCCCACGAGCTGCTCGTCCTCCCGCGCGACGCCGGCAAGCTGGGACTCGACCCGGACGAGCTCGAAGTCGCGTTCGCCGTGCGGATGAGCATGAGCATCCCGATCTTCTTCGAGCCCGTGCGCCACGAGAATCCGAAGACCGGCGACACGCACATCATCGTCGACGGCGGGATGCTCTCCAACTTTCCCGTCTGGCTCTTCGACTGCGAGGACGGGCTGCCGGATTGGCCGACCTTCGGGATGTTGCTCGTCGAGCCGAAGCCGTCCGTCTCGGTCGCCGCGCGGCTGCCGAGGCCGGAGCGGCGCAAGGATCAGGCTCACGGCCCGCGGGCGGTCGTCGACTACGTGAAGTCGCTCGCCCAGACGATGATGGAGGCGCACGACCGCCTCTACGTCGAGCAGGCGAGCTACGCGCGCACGATCCCGATTCCGACCCTCGGAGTCGGCACGACGCAGTTCGACCTGCCGCCGGACCGGGCGCTCGCGCTCTACGACTCCGGCCGAGACGCGGCGGAGAAGTTCCTGGCCTCGTGGGACTTCGACGCCTACATCGCGGAGTTCCGAAGCGGCAAGAGCCATTCGCGGCGAGAGACGCTGGTCGCGTCGATGGAGGAGCCGGAGCCGGCCGCCCTCAGCAGGTAGGCGAGCCACACGTGAAGCTCACGTGGTCTCGCCCGGACTACGCCGCGGAGACGCTGCTCGGGGTCGCTGCTCTTCGACGAGACCCGCTGATCGAGAAGCCGTTCGCTGTCGACACACTGGCGCGCCGCGTCCGCGCGGCGCTCGAGTCGCGCCACGAGAACGGCCGCTAGAATGAGCGACACGCGGGTGTAGCTCAGTTGGTAGAGCATCAGCTTCCCAAGCTGAGGGTCGTGAGTTCGAGTCTCATCGCCCGCTTTCTCGGACGGCCGACGACAGAGGGAGACGGACGTGGAAGGAAAGATGCTCTTCTTCAACGAGGAGAAGGACTACGGGTTCATCCGCACCGCCGAGGGCGAGCGGATCGCGGTCAATCGCGCCGGCTTCCTCCCGGGTGAGGCGCCCGTCGGCCGCTGCGCCGGCCTCCCCGTCCAGCTGACTCCCGTCGAGACCGACGACGGCCGGGTCGCGACCGCCGTCTCCGTGCTCGTGGAGAAGGAGGTCGGCCGGGCTCGACGCCGCTCCTCCCGCTAGCTCGAGCTCGCGAGCTCCTCCATCTGAGCCGAGTAGCGCCCCGCGACCGCGGCGCTGTTGCAACGAGCGCGCAGGGCGAGGAACGACTGGCCGGCTTCGACGTTCTCGCTCTTCCCGCTCCAGGCCGCAAGAGCCGGCGCTTGGAGCGCGCGCCCGTACGAGAACGAGAGCACCCACGGCTGTGGGCCGAGCGAGTTGATCGCGTTCAGGTTCGCGCTCGCCTGCTCGTCGGACTGACCGCCCGAGAGGAAGACGATTCCCGGAACCGCTGCCGGCACGGTCTCGCGGAAACAGCGGATCGTCCACTCGGCGACCTCCTCGGCGCTTGCCTGGGAAGGTGAGCCCTTCCCGGAGATGACCATGTTCGGCTTCAGCAGGATTCCCTCGAGGTCGACGCGCTGGTGGTACAGCTCGTCGAAGACCTTGTGCAACGTCCGCTTTGTCGCGCGGTAGCACGTCTCGATGTCGTTGTCGGCGTCCATCAGCACCTCGGGCTCGACGATCGGCACGAGCCCCTGCTCCTGGCAGAGCGCCGCGTAGCGCGCGAGAGCGTGCGCGTTCGCCTCGATGCAGTACGCGGTCGGAATCCCGTCGCCGATCGTGATCACCGCGCGCCACTTCGCAAAGCGCGCGCCGAGGCCGCAGTAGTCCTCCAGCCGGTCGCGCAAGCCGTCGAGCCCCTCGGTCACCGTCTCCCCCGGCGCGCCGGCGAGCGGCTTGGCACCCGTGTCGACCTTGATCCCGGGGATGATCCCGCGTTGCGTCAGCAGCTCGGCGAACGGCGTACCGTCCGCGGACGACTGGCGCAGCGTCTCGTCGTAGAGGATGACCCCGCTGACGAACTCCTCCAGGCCGGGCGTCGTGAAGAGGAGGTCGCGGTAGGCGCGCCGATTCTCCTCCGTCGACTCCAGCCCGATCGTGTCGAAGCGCTTCTCGATCGTCCCGGAGCTCTCGTCGGCCGCGAGGATCCCCCGGTTGTCGGCGACGAGCTCGGTCGCCGTCTTGTGCAGATCAGCTGCCATTTCGCTGTCCTTTCATCAGTTCCCGGACTTTCGTTGACGGGTGGTAGGCGGCTATGCGCCGCACGGTGCCCGAGCGGGAGCGCATCACGAGCGACTCGGTCTCCGCGCCGGCCGCGCTGACCCGGACCCCGCGGAGGAAGACACCGCTCGTGACGCCCGTCGCCGCGACGAAGACGTCGTCGCCGGCCACCAGATCGTCGGTCGTGAGCACCCGGTCGACGTCGACGCCGGCGTCGACGAGCGCTTGCCGCTCGTCGTCCGAGCGCGGCCAGAGCTTGCCCTGGATCGCGCCGCGCAGGCACTTGATCGCGGCGGCCGAAATCACGCCCTCCGGCGTCCCGCCGATCCCCATCAGCATGTCAACGCCCGCGAACGCCTGCGCGGCGGCGATCGAGGGCGCCACATCGCCGTCGCGGATCAGGTTCACGCGCGCACCGGACTGGCGCAACTCGCCGATCAGCTCGACGTGGCGCTCGCGCTCCAGCACGACGACGGTGAGCTCGCTCACGTCGAGGCCCTTCGCTTTGGCAACCGCACGCACGTTCTCGGTCGGCGACGCGTCGATGTCGATCGCGTCCGCGGCCTGCGGGCCGACGGCGATCTTGTCCATGTAGAAGGCCGCGCCGGGATCGAACATCGTCCCGCGCTCGGCCACCGCGATCACGGCGATCGCATTCGGCTGGCCGAGCGCCGTCAGGCGCGTTCCCTCGAGCGGATCGACGGCGACGTCCACCTCCGGGCCGCTGCCGTCCCCCACCTCCTCGCCGTTGAAGAGCATCGGCGCCTCGTCCTTCTCACCCTCGCCGATCACGACGACTCCGTGCATCCGCACCGTGTCGAGGACGAGCCGCATCGCGTCGACCGCGGCGGCATCGGCCTTCTCCTTCTCGCCGCGCCCGACCCAGCCCGAGGCCGCCAGCGCGGCTGCCTCGGTTACGCGGACGAGCTCGAGGGCGAGGTTGCGGTCGGGCGCGGTGCTCATTCGACCGTGATCGTAACCCTGCTCCAGCCGGGAGGCCGCACCAGGGTTATCTCATCGTCGCTTCGGCCGCAGGACGAGATGCGTCGCCACGCAGGGCGCGTACCGATGGTACGAGCACAACCATGAGGCTGACGGCAATGTTGAGCGCAGCGGCGACGGCCAGCGTCTCGGCAACTCCAACGAACGCAGCGAGCGGACCGATCAGCGCATACCCGATCGGGTTGAGCGCGACGGAGCCGAACCAATCGAACGAGCTGATCCGCGAGATCGCGTGCTCCGGAACGTTCCGCTGGAGCGCCGTGAACCAGAGCGTCTCGCCGAACGAGAACCCCACGCCTACGGTGAATCCGACGAAGGCGATCAGCACGAGCGGCAGCGGCACGGCCAACGTGGCTAGGAGCACGCCGGCGGGCAGAACGAGCAGCATCGAGGCGACGAGCGGACGTGCGAACCTGACGCGGAGAGCGATCAACCCGCCGGCAACGGAGCCGGCGGCTTGGAGCGCGAGGATCGTTCCCCAAGCTCCGGCCCCACCAAGCTCCTCCTTCGCCACAAGCGGCCCGAGGACGAGGTAAGCCGGGAAGAACGTCAGTTGGAAGAACCCGAAGGATGTGACCATCGCCACGACCCAGGAGCGGCTGACGAACTCGCTCCAGCCGTCGCGGAGATCGGCGAGGACGGACGCGGAGGCCAGCCGGACTGCCGGTGCGAGCCGCATCGACGCGACGAGCAGAGCCGACACGAAGAAGGTGCCCGAGTCGAGCGCCAGCGCCCAGGCGGGACTCGCCGCGGCGACTATGACAGCCCCGATCGCCGGCGCGGCCACAGAGAGCGAACTGCGGGAGAGCTGGATGAACGCGTTCGCCTCCTGAAGCCGGTTCTCGCTGACCGCCTCTCGGACGAGACCGAGCGTCGCGGGTCGAGAGAAGGCGACCGCGACACCGAACACCGTCTGTAGCAGGGCCACGTTCCAGACGCTCGCGGCGCCGGAGAAGAAGAGTGCGGCCGTGGCCGCCTGCGCGACGCCCTTGACGAGATCGCTGCCGACAAGGATGTCGCGCCGCGGGAGGCGGTCGGCGAAGACCCCGCCGAGCAGGAGGAACACGACAACCGGGACCTCCCGTGCGAGCAGGACGATTCCCAGGTCGGTCGCGCCACCGAGGTCCAGGACGGCGAACGCGAGGGCGACGACCGCCATGCCCGAGCCGAGCGTCGAGACCGAGACCGCTGCGAGGTACCGCGCGAAGGCCGGCTCACGAAGAGCGTCCAGCGAGCTCGGCACGCGCACGACGTGAGCTTAGAGCGTTACGGAGTCGTCGCGGCCGACTTGAGGAACGTCGACGGGTCGAGCAGATTGCCCTGGCCGGCGGGCAGGAAGACGATCTGCGGGGGCGCCTTCTTGAGGATCTGGAGCGCCTCGAACTGGAGGTTCCGATCGGTGAGCGAGCTCGCTCGCAGCCGCTGCGCCTGCGCCTGGCCGCGCGCGCGCTCGATCTCCTGCTGTGCCTCAGCCTTCGACTGCTCCACCTTCTGCTGCGCGGCGAGCGCGTCCTGGGTCGCGACCTGCTTGCGCTCGATCGCCTGGGTGAACTCCTCCGGGAACTTGAGGTCGTTGATCAGGAAGTCGACGACGTCGATCGAGAAGCCCTGAAGCTGCCGGTCGAGCGCCTCCTGGACCTCGGTTCGGATCTGCTCGCGGTTCGGCGCGACGTTGATCGACTTGAACTTGACGGTCTCGTTCTTGAAGACCTGGAAGACGCGTGGCGCCACGACCTTGTCGAAGAAGGCGGGGCCGACCTCGGTGTAGAGCTCCTGGATCGCCGTCTCCGAGACGCGGTAGTTGAGGGTGACAACGGCGTAGACCGGCTGCGTCTCCTCGCTCACCGCCGGGCCGGACGGGATCACTCCCTCGGCCGGCGGCGTGCGGTCGTCCATCAGAAAACGCTGACTCTCGACCTGGGTCGAGACCTCCTCGGAGCTCTGCCACGGTGCGATCGTCTGGAAGCCCGCCGGTCGCTGGCCGACGATCTCGCCGAACTGACGAACGACCAAGACGTGACCCGCGTTGACCGAGTGGAAGGAGCGAAAGGCGCCCCAGCCGCCGATCACGACGACGACGCCCAACGCGGCGCCGAGGATCCAGGCAGAGCCCTCGTCGCGCTTGCCCTGCCGGCGCAGCCCGATCCCGTTCAGCACCGCCATCACGGCGACGATCGCGACGATCGTGGAGATGATCAGATAGCTCACTCGCCGGACGAGATTTCGCTCCGGCGGCGCGAATCCTTCCGGGCGTGTTCTTCACGACGGCCACGACGCACGTTCGCGACCGCCTTGGCGAAGAACGCGAGGATCGCAATCGAGCTCGCGATCACGCCGAGGATCACCTCGACCTTCAACATCTACGGGCTCCGCACGACCGCGTCGTGGCCGTGGCTCCTGGCGAGGCGGCCGTCGGTCGTGACGAGGGGGCACGCAAGCGCTTCGGCAAGCGCCACGTAATACGCATCGCCGCTCGAGAGCGAGTCGCGCAATGTCCACGCTCGCGCGACGAAGGGAGCGGCCGGATAGCGGACGACCCGAAGCGCTTTGAAGACCTTGAGCGCGCGCGTACCGCGTTCCACGGAGACCTCGCCGCGAAGAACCTTCCTGCGTGTGATGCTCGCGGTCTCGTAGTCGAGCAGGTGAGGTGCGTGCAGGTCGCCCCGTCCGAGCTCGACGCGCGCCCACTCGCCTCGTTCGCCCCCGGCCAGGAGGAAGTCGACGACGACCGAGGCGTCGGCGACGATCAACGAAGGTCGAGTTCCTCGTCCCGTTCACGGCGAACCGCAGCCACTGCTTCGGCGCTCGTCTCCTCGAACTCGAACAGCTCATCGCCTCGAATTCGAGCGATGACCTCCGCCATCGTCGGCGTCTCGGCGATCGCCGTGACCTCGCCGAGTAGATACTCCTGCAACGACAGGCCGGCCTTCTCCGCGCGCTCTTTCAAGGTGCGATGAAGCTCGGAGGGAACGTTCCGGATTTGAATGTTGGCCATGGCGAGAGTCTAGTGCATGCACTATGCATGCACAACTGTCACATCCGATCGGGCGCCTCGACGCCGACGAGGTCGAGGCTGCGAGCGAGCACCGTCTGCGCAGCCGTGACGAGCGCGAGCCGGAACGCCTCCGTCTCCGAGCCGAGCACCTTGTGCTCGTGGTAGAAGCGGTGGAAGTCGTCGGCAAGCCGGATCGCGTAGTTCGGGATCGCGTGCGGGGCGCGCCGCTCCGTCGCCTCGGCGACGAGGCCCGGGAACTCGGCGAGCCGCTTGATCAGATCGCGCTCCTCGACGGCGAGTTCGGCCGGCGGCTCGGCTGACGGCTCTTTGGACTCTGCGTTGCGGAGGATGCTCGCGATCCGGGCGTGGGCGTACTGGACGTAGTAAACGGGATTCTTCTGGGTCTTCTCCGCGGCCAGGTCGACGTCGATCTCGATCGTCTGGTCGTGCCCGCGGTTGACGAGATGCCAGCGCGCCGCGTCGACCCCCACCTCGTCCATCAGCTCGTCGAGGGTGACGAGGTCGCCCGCGCGCTTGGACATCTTCGTCGTCTGCCCGCCCCGGACGAGATGGACGAACTGGTAGAGCAGCACCTCGACGCGGCCGGGGTCGTAGCCGAGCATGCGCGCGATCGCCGCGTACCAGTTGCGCGTGCCGTGATGGTCTGCGCCGAGGACGTAGATCGCCCGGTCGAAGCGGCGGCCGAGCTTGTCGGCGAGATAGACGATGTCGGCCGCGCGATAGGTAGGCAGGCCGCCCTTCCCGGCGGAGCGGATCACGACCTGATCCTTGTCGTCTCCGTACGCGCCCGAGCTGACCCAGACGGCGCCGTCCCGCTCGTAGGTCTCGAGCTTGGGGAGAAACTCGGGGAGCCGCTGCTCGAGCTCGCTCTGGAGCGCCCACGAGTCGAGATGGATCCGGAAGAGCTCGAGCGACGCCTCGATTCGACGCAGCATCTCCGGGACCGGATCGCTCGGATCGGCCGCCAGCTCGGCGACGTAAGCGCCGCGGTAGCCGTCCTCGGGCGGTCCCTCCCCGCGCCGCGCCGCCTCGACGGACGCGCGGAACCGCTCCATCTGGGTGCCGGCGTCGTTGTAGTAGTACTCGCGCTCGACCTCGTGCCCGGCGAAGGAGAGGAGGCGCGCGACGCAGTCCCCGTAGGCGCCGTTGCGTGCGGCGGAGACGACGATCGGCCCGGTCGGGTTGGCGGAGACGAGCTCCACTTGGATCCGTTCCGGCGTCGCTGCCGAGCCGCCGCCGTAGCCCTCTCCGGCGGCGAGGATTCCGGCGAGCACGTCGCCGTACCAGGCTGCTCCGAGCCAGAGGTTGACGAAGCCCGGGCCGGCGACCTCCGCTCGTTCGACCGCGGGCAGCCCGAGCGCGGTGGCGGCGAGCTCCTCCGCGATCGCGCGTGGGGGCTGCTTGCGCACGCCGGCGAGCCTGAGCGCGACGTTGGTCGCGTAATCGCCGTGCGAGGCATCAGCGGGCCGCTCGAGCGAGATCTCGGCGCCGGCCGCTTCTGTCAGAGCGGACTCGAGCCCCCGCACGGCATCAGCGGACACCGAGCTCCTCCGGGGCGAACAGCTCCTCGAGCTTGCGCAGCTCCTCGTTCGTGCCGACGCCGATCAGGACGTCGCCGGCCTCGAGCAGCGCATCCGGAGACGGCGTCGTGTCGAAGGTGCCGTCGCGCTTGCGCAGCGCGACGATGATCGCGCCCGTCTGGTCGCGGACGCGGAGCTTGCGGATCGAGCTGCCGGCCGCCTGGCACGAGGCGGGCACCTCGATCTCCTCGAGATTGAACTCGGCGCCCCCGACGGTCGTGACCACGTCCAAGAAGGCGGCGACCTGCGGCTTCGCGATCAGATTCGCCATCTGCAGGCCGGCCGACGAGTAGGGCTGGACGACGCGGTCGGCGCCGGCAAGCTTGAGCTTCTTCGCGGCCGAGTCGTCCGAGGCACGCGCGACGACGAGCAGCGTCGGTCGGAGCGCCTTCGCCGAGAGGGTGATGAAGAGGTTGATCTCGTCCGAGTCGGCCGAGGCGACGAGCCCGCGGGCGCGCTCGATCCCCGCGAGCCGCAGGTCGGCGTCCTCGGTGCCGTCGCCGTGGACGACGAGCGAGCCATCTGTGCTGGCGGCCTCGAGCGCGTCCGTGTTCACGTCGACGACGATGTAGGGCCTCGCGCTTGCGCGCAGCTCCGAGGCGACGCGGCGGCCGACGCGGCCGTAGCCGCAGATGATCGTGTGGTCGCGCAGGCTCTCGATCGTCCGTCTCCTCCTCCGCTCGCCGTAGGCATCCAGCAGTACGCCGCGCGCAATCATCTCGACGAGCGTGGTCGCGACGTAGGCGAAGAGTGCCACGCTCGCGAGCACGAGCGCACCGGTGAAGATCGTCGACCCCGTGCCCCCAGGATCGGCTGCGACGCCGGTGAGCGAGACGGTCAGGAGCGCCCGGTAGGCGGAGTCGACCCAACCGAGTTCGAGCGTCAGGCGAAAGACGCCGGTGGCGAGGACGACGAGCCCGACGAGCGCCGCGAGGGCAGCGCCGAAGCGGCGGACGCTGACGCTCTCCACGGGGTTATCGTACGGGCGTGGACGAAGCCGGCCCCGAGCGCCAGCTCAACATCCAGATCGATCCCGATCACCTGATCGGCGTCTACGCGAACTTCGCCAACATCTCGTTCTCGGAGTACGAGTTCACGCTCACGTTCGCGCGGATCGACCACGAGGCCGAGGAGGGCGACGTTCCGGGCGTCGTCGTCACGCGAGTGAACATGTCGGCGAAGTTCACGAAGGAGTTGCTCGACGCGCTGCAGGATTCCTGGTCGAAGTACGCGACCGTCAAGGGGATCCAAGACCTCCCGGAGGCACCCCCGCGCGAGCAGTCCTGATCCGCTCGACGAGAGTCGGGTGGGTGTCGAATAATAGGTGCAGGAGCAGCGGCGGGTCGGGGTCGCTCAGGCCAGTGCGCGCGAAGCGGCGGTAGAGCGCCTCGGCGGAGCGCCCGTCTCGCGTGAGCTGGAGGCCCACGACGTCTGCCTCGGACTCGTAGCGTCGCGAGATGACGTTCACGAGCGGCAGCGTCGCGAGCTGCAGCAGCAAAAGGACGAGCGCCACACGCGGCAGGGCGCGGGGATCGCGGACCCTGGCTGCCCGGCCTACGAGCCACGCGCCGGGAAGGGCCAGCAGGGCGAACCACGCGACCCCCTTCCACGGGTGGCGGCGCGCGACGTGGCCCAGCTCGTGCGCGGCGGCGAAGCGCACCTCGCCGCGCTCGACCTCGGGCTCGAGCAACGTGTCCCAGAGAATCACCCGGGTCGTCGGGCCGCCGCCGATCGCCTCCGCGTTGACCGCGCGGGTTCGTTCGCGGGCCTTGCGCACCTCGACCTCGATCTCCCCCAGTCCGGCCCGCTCGCCGAGCTGCTCGATCTGGGCCGCCAGCTCGCGATCCTGAAGTGGACGCAGCCGCGGCGCGAGCAGGCTCGGATAGAGCAGGACGTACGCGACGGCCAGTGCGACGAACGCGGCCCAGAGCCCGAGCCACGCACGGCGGCCAAGCAGATGACCCGCGGCGACGACCGCCAGACCGGCCAGCGCCGCTAGGCCGAGCTCGCCGAGCGTCGTCGACCAGGGGCCGCTCAGGTAGCTCAGGTAGCCGAGCTCGCTGACGTCGTAGCGCCGCCTCCACCAGTGGGCACCGAGGCGGACCGGCAGCCCGGCGAGCCACAGCGCCGCGAAGACCAGTGAGCCCATTACGGCGGCGCGCGCAAGCAGCGGTCCGCGCAGGCTCGGCGCCCGGCGGACGAGCAGCCAGAGCGCGACGAGCTGAAGGCCCAGGCCGAGCGCGAAGAACGCGGCGAGGCCGTTCTCGTAGCGCGCGTTCCGACGCAACGTCGCCGCGTCGAAGAGCGACGCTGCGTCGAGTTTCGGCACGTCGAGCGCGGGGACGCTCGTCCGCCACAGCAAGACCGCAGCGACCAGCCATGCTGCCGCTAGGGTCGCGCGGATCCCGATGCGCGTAGCAGTCATCTCAGACATTCACGCAAATTTGCACGCGCTCGAGGCGGTGCTGGCGGCGATCGATGCCGACGGGGTCGACGCGCTCTGGTGTCTCGGCGACCTCGTCGGCTACGGACCGAGACCGAACGAGTGCGTTGCGCTCGTCCGCGAGCGGACGTCGATCTGCCTGGCGGGCAATCACGATCTCGTCGTTCTCGGGAAGATCGAGCTCTCGGCCTTCGCGGGCGAGGCGGCCGCAGCCGCGGAGTGGACGCGATCCGAGCTGAACCCTGCTTCGCTCGAGTTCCTCTCGCAGCTCGCGCCGACCGCGCGCGCGTCTGCGGCCGAGCTCTTCCACGGCAGCGCGCGGGACCCGATCTGGGATTACGTCATTGACGACAAGTCCGCCCGGTGGACGTTCAAGGCCACGAGCGAGCGTCTGGTGCTCGTCGGTCACAGCCACATCGCGCTCGAGATCTCCAAACGGAAGCGCCTCGAGGGAGGTCGAGCCCCCGCCGGCACCGAGGTCGAACTCGACGAGACGCGTCGCATTCTGAATCCCGGATCTGTCGGCCAGCCGCGGGACGGCGATCCGCGGGCGGCTTGGCTCATGATTGACACGGCGTCCAGTCGGGCAACGTTCTGCCGTACCCGGTATCCATTCGAGCTGACGCAAGCGGAGATGCGCGAGCGGAGCCTCCCGGCAACGCTGGCCGAGCGACTCGAATACGGCATTTGACCCCAATGAGTCACACGAAGGAGCGAGATGGCAGAACTGACGAACCTGGAGACGAAGCTCGGCGAGGTGATCGGGCTCGCAATGGCGGCCCAGGTCGCGATCGACCGGATCTCGAAGCTGAAGCCGCCGCAGGATCTGGCGAGGCAGATGAAGCAGATGCGCAACGAGGCCGCCGCAGCCGAGAAGTCGGGAACCCAGGTTGCTGCGAGCTTCGAGGGCAAGAAGGGAAAGATCCTGACCGAAGCGCGCACGGTGAAGAAGAAGGGCGGCGAGATGCTGAAGACCTATCTCGACCGCGACTCCGACATCCTGGACGGAATGGAGTTCATGACGATGGCCGAGGCCGGCGAGGTGGGCCATTGGTCGGTGCTCGAGCAGATGAACAAGACCGCGAAGCACGCCGGAATCCGGGAGATCGTGAAGGTGCAGCTGCCGATCCAGAAGCGGCATCTGAAGGACGTCACGGCCGCGAGCGTCATGCTCGCCGCCAAGGAAGACCCGAACGCCGAGGCATAGGCCGGCCGCCGAGCACAGGCCGGTGCTGCTCCCGCTCGTGCGCAAAAGCGCGGGCGGGAGCCGGAGCCGGCGCTAGATCTCTGCGACGGCCGCGATCGCGGCTGGCTTCTCGGCGGCGCCGGAGCCGGTGTCGGCGCCGTAGGTGATGCCCTCGCGGCCGAGCGCGAGCTGGACTTCCTCACGAGCCTTGTAGATCCGCCACTTGACCGTGGCAAGCGTGATCTCGAGCGAGTCGGCGATCTCGGTGTAGGAGAGACCGACCACGTCGCGCAGAAGAAGCGCCATCTTCAGGTCGACGTTCAGCGCCTCGACGGAACGCCAGACGGCGTCGATTGCCTCGATCCGCTCGAACGGCGCGTCGACGACCTCGAGCGGCGGAATGTCCTCGAGGTTGACGACCGCACGCGGCCGGCGCTCGAGCGCGCGCAACTCGTCGAGCACGCGATTCTTCGTCACCTGGAAGAGCCACGTCGTGAAGCGGCAGCGAAGCGAGAAGCTCGGCAGGCCCTGGTAGACGCGGAGAAAGACCTCCTGCGTCAGATCCTCGGCCAGCGAGCGGTCGCCCACGAGGCGCAGGACGTAGTTGAAGACGGGCAGCTCGTAGGCGCGAACGATGAGCGTAAAAGCACGCTCATCGCCTCGCTGGGCCTTCCGCAGGACGCCGAGATCAGGCTGGGGCAGCGACAAGTGGGCCGGAGTATAGCCGCCTTTTCACCGGATGGACGTTTTCGGATCCGCCGACTCGGCGAGGTTTCGTCCGGTCATCTCGCCCGGGCTTCGCAGCCCCAGAAGCGCAAGAGCCGTCGGCGCGAGGTCGGCCAGCGTCCCACCGGGCTGGAGGGTCCGGCCCGCGGCGGTCAGGACGAGCGGCACCGGGTTCGTGGTGTGCGCCGTGTGGGGGCTGACCCCGTCGGCCTCGAGCATCTGCTCAGCGTTGCCGTGGTCGGCGGTGACGAGGCAGACGCCGCCCGCCGCCTGGGTCGCTCCGACGACGACGCCGAGACACTCGTCGGTGACCTCGACGGCCGCGACGACGGCCGGGATCGAGCCCGTGTGCCCGACCATGTCCGGATTCGCGAAATTGAGCACGGCGAAGCGATAGCCGTTCCCGATCTCCGCCGCGAAGCCTGCGGCAACCTCGCGCGCGGACATCTCCGGCTTGTGGTCGTAGCTCGGGACGTCGCGCGGCGAGGGGACGAGGATGCGCCTCTCTCCCTCCCACTCCTGCTCCACGCCGCCGTTGAAGAAGTAGGTGACATGGGCGTACTTCTCGGTCTCGGCGACGTGGAGCTGGCGTGCGCCCGCTGCGGCGAGTGTCTCGGCAAGCGTGTTCGCCACCCGCTGCTCGCCGAAGGCAACGGGCACCACGAGCTCCTCGCCGTAACTCGTCATCGTGGTCAGGTCGAAGCCGGCTGCGACGAGCTTCTGCGAGAGCTGGCGCCCGCGATCCGGACGGAAGTTGAAGAAGATGGCTGTGTCCTTCCGGGTCAGTCTCGGCCGACCCGAGAGGACGACCGGCTCGACGAACTCGTCGGTCAGACCGGCGTCGTAACTCGCCTGCACCGCGCCGATCGGGTCGTTCGCACGCTGCCCTTCGCCTGCGACGATCGCCGCGAGCGCGCGTTCCGTGCGATCCCAGCGGCGATCGCGATCCATCGCGTAATAGCGACCGACGATGGTCGCGATCCGCTCAGCGGGAAGTTGGGTGAGGTCTCTGACCGCCGACGTCGGGGAGACGTCGCGGCCGTCGGTGAAGACGTGAATCCACGTCCGCTCTTCCATTCCGAGCCGGCGCGAGAGCTCGAGCAGCGCGCGCAGGTGCTCGATGTGGGAGTGGACTCCACCGGGGGAGACGAGTCCGAGGAGGTGGACGTCGCCCCCGCGGGCGCGTGCACGCTCGAAGGCCCCCAGGAGAGAGGGGTTCTCGGAGAGCGTCCCGTCGCGGACGGCCTCGTTTACGCGCATCAGGTCCTGGAACAGGATCCGGCCGGAACCGATCGTGAGGTGTCCGACCTCGGAGTTCCCCATCTGGCCGGGCGGCAGGCCGACCGCCTCGCCGGAGGCCGCCAGCGTCGTGTGCGGGTACTCGCGCCAGAGCCGATCGAAGACGGGCGTCTCGGCAAGCTCGACCGCGTTGCCCCGACCGGCGGGCGCGCAGCCCCAGCCGTCGAGGACGACGAGCGTTACGAGCGGGAAGCTGCGTGGCAAATCGCCGCGAACGAGTCGGGATCGAGCGAGGCGCCGCCAACGAGCGCGCCGTCGAGCGAGGGCTGGGCGAGGAGCTCGGCCGCGTTCTCCGGCTTGACCGAGCCGCCGTAGAGTACCGGCCGGTCGATCAGGCCCTTGATGAAGCGATGCGCCTCCTCCGCCTGCTCCGGCGTTGCGGTCGTGCCGGTCCCGATCGCCCAGACGGGCTCGTAGGCGATCACGAGCTTCTCGTGCTCGCCGGCCGCGTATGCGATCGCCTCGACCTGGATCTTCAGAACGAGCTCGGTGTCGCCGGACTCGCGCTGCTCGAGCGTCTCGCCGACGCAGGCGATCACGCCGAGCCCCGCGTCGAGAGCCGATCGGGCGCGCCGCGCCACCATCTCGTCCGTCTCGCCGAAGTTCTGCCGTCGCTCGGAGTGTCCGACGAGCGCGCCCTGCACCCCGACCTCGAGCAGCATCTCGGCAGAGACCTCACCCGTGTAGGCGCCGCTCGACTCCCAGTGGACGTTCTGCGCGTAGATCGCGTGCGGACCGCCGACGGCCGATTCGAGGGAGACGAACGGCGGGCAGAGGACGACGTCGACGCTCTCGGGCGGCCGGAACGACTCCACGAAAGTCCGCGTCTCCTGCGGCCCCTTGAACATCTTCCAGTTGCCTGCGATCAGCATCGTCGAGTCCCCGCTACCGGTATCGCCGCGACACCGGGGAGCTCCTTGCCCTCGAGCAGCTCGAGTGAGGCGCCGCCGCCCGTCGAGACCCAGGAGACGCGCTCCTCGAGGCCGAGCTCGCTGAGCGCCCGCACCGAGTCGCCGCCGCCGACGACCGTGAAGCCCTCGCACGCCGCGACGGCTTGCGCGACGGCCTTCGTCCCACCGGCGAACCGCTCCCATTCGAAGACCCCCATCGGCCCGTTCCAGAACACCGTCTTCGCCGACCGGATCTTTTCCGCGAAGAGCTCGCCGGTCTCGGGTCCGATGTCGAGTCCGAGCCAGCCGTCCGGTACCTCGTTCCATCGGACGACCTTGCTCTCGGCCTCCTCCTCGAACGCGGCGGCGGCGACAACGTCGACCGGAAGACGAACAGGCGCCTCGAGCGGGTTCTCCTCGCGAAGCTGCTCGGCCATCTTGCCCCCGATCAGCATCGTGTCGACGTACTCGGCCAGGTTCTCGAGTACACCGAGCTTGTCTTCCACCTTGAGCCCACCGACGATCGCGATGTAGGGCCGCTCGACCTCCCCGAGCAGTCTGCCAAGCATCTCGAGCTCCTGCTCCAGCAGCAACCCCGCGTACGCGGACAGGAGGTGCGCGACAGCCTCGGTCGAGCTGTGTGCTCGGTGCGCCGAGCCGAAAGCGTCGTTGACGTAGAGATCGCAGCCCTCCGCGAGCTCCCGCGCGAAGCCCTCGTCGTTGTCGGTCTCACCCGGGTTGAAGCGCGTGTTCTCGAGTACGTCGATCCGCTCGTTCATGAGGAGCGCGCCGAGGTGCTCGGAGACCGGCTCCATCCGGAACGCGGGATCCTCTCCGCTCGGCCGACCGAGGTGCGAGCAGACCCGGATCCGCGCGACATCGTGCTCTAGCAGGTATTCGAGCGTCGGCAGCGCCGCACGGATCCGCGTGTCGTCTGCGACCTGCCCGCCCTCGAGCGGCACGTTCAGGTCGGCGCGCAGGAGCACGACCTTGCCGGCGACGTCGGCCTCGCGGACCGAACGCGGCTTTCTCACGCTAGAGAGGCTTCCGTTCAGATCCGCGAGCCAACATGAATAGGCCCACTCGTTCATCAGGGCCGTGTCCCAGTGCGTCGATCGTCACAAGAGCTTCCCGATCAGATCGACGAGGCGGCAGCTGTAGCCCCATTCGTTGTCGTACCAGCCGAAGACCTTGATCATCCGGCTGTTCACCATGGTCAGCTCGGCGTCGAAGACGCACGAGTAGGGCGAGCGCTGGATGTCGGTCGAGACGATCGGGTCCTCCATGTACTGCAGATACGGCGCGAGCGAGCCCGACGAGGCCGCCGCGCGAAACGCGTCCTTGACCCCGTCCGCGGTTGTCTCGCGGCCGACCAGGCAGACGAGGTCGGTGACCGAGCCGGTCGGCACAGGCGCCCGCATCGACATTCCGTCGACCTTGCCCTTCAGCTCCGGCAGTACGAGCCCGATCGCGCGCGCGGCGCCGGTCGAGGTCGGGATCAGGTTGATCGCGGCGGCGCGGGCGCGGCGGATGTCCTCGTGCGGCAGGTCCTGAAGTCGCTGGTCGGCCGTGTACGCGTGAATCGTCGTCATGAAGCCCTGCTCGACGGTGAAGCTGTCGTGCAGCACCTTCGCGAGCGGCGCCACACAGTTCGTCGTGCACGACGCGTTCGAGACGATGTGGTGAGAGTCGGGGTCGTACTGGTCGTCGTTGACCCCGAGTACGAGCGTGAGATCCGGATCTGTCGCAGGCGCCGAGATGACGACCTTCTTCGCACCGGCGTCGATGTGCTTCTGCGCGCCCTCGCGCTTGGTGAAGAAGCCGGTCGACTCGAGCACGACATCGACGCCCAGGTCGCCCCACGCGAGGTCGGCCGGCTCGCGCTCCGAAAGCAGCTTGATCTCCTTGCCGGCCGCCCGAAGGACGCCGTCAGCCAGCTGCACCTCGCCCGCGAGCGGGCCGAGGTTCGAGTCGTACTTGAGGAGGTGCCTCATCGTCTCGGCGTCGCCGAGATCGTTCGCCGCGACGATCTCGAAGTCCGAGTCCCGCTCCAGCGAGGCACGGAAGAAGTTGCGCCCGATCCTCCCGAACCCGTTGATCCCTACCCGTGTCGCCATTCGCTCCCCCGTCTCGGCCAAGCCATGTCAACGCCCGGAGGCGAGTCTAAGCAAGGCTCGCCAGCTTCGTCCCGAGGTAGCGGAGATACGGCTCCGGGTCGATCGGCCCGCCGACCACGCGCTCGAGCGTCTCCTTCGGGGTGAACTTGCGCCCGTGTCGGTAGAGCCGCTCCGTCAGCCAATCGCGGAGCTCCCCGAACTCCCCCTGCTCGAATTGCGCGTGCAGGTCGGGCGCCTCGGCGGTCAGCTTCTCCCAGATCTGAACCGAGATCACGTTGCCGAGCGCGTAGGTGGCGAAGTAGCCGATGTGACCGCCGGCCCAGTGCATGTCCTGCAGGACTCCGAGCCGGTCGTTCGGCGGCTCGATCCCGAGGTACTCGAGCATCCGCGCGTTCCAGATCTCCGGCAGCTCGGTCAGGTCGACCGTGCCTGCGAGAAGCTCCTGCTCGAGCTCGAAGCGGAGGATCACGTGCAGGTTGTAGGTCGCCTCGTCCGCCTCGACGCGGATCGCCGAGGGCTGGATCCAGTTGACGGATCGGTACCAGTCCTCCAGCTCGACGTCGCCGAGCGCGTCACGAAACGTTTCGCGCAGCGCCGGATAGAAGAAGCGCCAGAACGGGAGGCTGCGACCGACGAGGTTCTCCCAGAGCCGGCTCTGCGACTCGTGTAGCCCAAGCGAGGTTCCCCGCGCGAGCGGCGTTCGCTCGAGATCGCGGGAGACCCCGTGCTCGTAGAGCCCGTGACCGCACTCGTGGAGCGAGGCGAAGAGGCCGTCGAGGTTCTGCTCGTGATACCGCGTCGTCAGCCGGATATCGTCAGTTCCGAGCGAGCTCGCAAATGGGTGGACGGTCGGGTCGAGGCGCCAGGAGGCGCGGTCGAAGCCGAAGCGCTCGAGCACGCTGAGCTCGAAGCGACGCTGACCCTCGAGCGGGAACGGTCGATCCCTCGCCGGACGCTCTCCCGTCTGGGCGGCGTCGGCGACGAGCAGTACCTGCGCTGCCTTCAACCGGTCGAAGATCGCGCGCACCTCGGCGGTCGTCGTCCCGCGCTCGAAGTCGTCGAGGAGCACGTCGTAGGGCTCGTCGTAGCCGTCGAAGCAGTCGACGTAGCGCCGCCGGAGCTCGAGATTCCGCCGGAGTAACGGGAGGAAGAGCGAGAAATCCGAGCTCGCACGCGCCTCCGCCCACACCGGCAGCGCAAGCGACGCCGCGCGAGACATCTCGGCCCGGAGGTCGGCCGGAACGCGTCGCGCCTTTTCCCAGTCCAGTCGCGTCACCCGCACGAGGCTCGCCTCGTCCGAGTCGTAGGGCTGCGCCGCCTCGAACGGCGCCAGGCGATCGAGCAGCCGGCCGATCTCGTCGGAGGTGAAGGCCGAGTGAGCGATCCGGTCGAGCGTCGCGATCTGCTCCGCCCTGACGCCGCCGCCGCCGGGGGGCATCAGTACCTGTTGATCCCAAGCAAGGAGCGCCCGCGTCTTCTGAAGGTCGTGGATCTCCGCCAGACGCGCCTTCAGGTCGGTGAACGCCGCACGCACCCCGCGCACCGTAACGGGCCGGCAGCGCCGCTCGCAACGCGACTTTCCCACTTGTAACTCCGGTATCGAACCGACGCGCTTTTTCGTACTCTTGAAGCGGCGGGCCTGTGCTCGTCCGGAGGCGGATTCAGACCCCGTCCGTCCCCGGCTCGGAGCGCGGTATCGCGGAGGGGGAGGTCGTCCTCGGACCACCCCCTCCGGCCCGCCCTCTCTCGTCCCTGGCCGGCCGGCACCCGGCGGGCGAAGCCCCGCCTCCGCCGGCCTCGCGTGGCTGAAACGAGAGAGCGCGGTCGCATCGGTTATGGATTGGATTCGCGCGCGTGCTCTCGGGCCTGCGCATCGAGCGACTCCAGCGCCGTTCGAACATGGCCATGCGCAGCCCACGCATGGGCCGCTCCGCGCGGAACCTCTCCGGCTCGGAAGCGCCCGGCCGCGGTGCGGCAGTGCTTCGCCGCTTCCTCGAGATCGTTGGCGGCCGAGTCGAACAGAGCGGCTGCCACTTCGAGCTTCTCGCTCATCGAACAACCCTAACCCGCAAGCTCCACGAGCTTGTTGAGGCGGCGATGGATGGAGGCCTTCGTCGTCGGAGGGTCGCACTTCGCGGCGAGCTCGCGCAACGAGAGGCTCGGGTGTCGGAGCCGCAGGCGCGCGACCTCGTGCAGGCGTTCGGGCAGCCGCCTCAGCTCGCCCGTTGCCTGCAAAGCGCGAACTGCATCGAGCTGGCGCTGCGCGGCGCGGCTCGTGCGGACGAGGTTCGCGTGATCGGCGTTCGCCAGCCTGTTCGCCTCCGCGCGAGTCGCCGCGACGACGGAACGCTCCTCCAGCGCGAGCACGGTGTCCGCCGCTCCGGCCGCGGCTAGCAACGCCTCGATTGCGTCCATTCCCTTCGCATAGGCAATCGCGTGGCGCGCGCGCTCGTGTACGGCGACCTTCACCGCGTCCGCCGCGGCGACATATTGGAGGAATTCGGCCCCTTCGTGAGACGTCGTACGGAACTCGAGGTGCGGAGAGCGCGGTCCGGAGAGCGAGCCGCCGCCGAGCAGCGCCCCGCGCAGATAGGCGCCGCGACAGCACGCGCGCCCAACCACGCGGCGCGGCGGCCGCTCGAGCGGCGCGTGCCGGGAGTCGAGCACCCCTGCCTCGATTAGTCGATCGAGAGCCGCTTCGTCGCCGGCGACGTGGAGTTGGTAGCGCGTGGCGCGATCGAACGACTGCCGTCGGTAGGTACGAATCTCCGAGCGGATGCCGAGCTCGCGCAGGAGCGAGAACGCGCGGCGCGCAGCCGCTGCGCTGGAAAGGTCCAGGTGCAGCGCGATCTCTCCGCGACCGCGGAGGTGCACGCTGCCGGCCGAGTGGAAGAGCGCCGATACCTCGGCGAGCCGGCAGCAGCTGCGCTGGGGCGCAATCGTCGCGAGCTCGTTGCGGAGCTCCTCAGAGAGAGGCATGGCCCTCGAGGCGGAGGAGTCGTCGCTTGAACGCTACTCCGGAATCTCCGTATGAACCGATTCCCTCCGACGCGACGACCCGGTGGCAGGGGACGAGTAAGAAGAACTTGTTCGTCGCGCAGACGCTGCCGGCCGCGCGACCCGCCCTCGGGTAGCCGGCGCGCTCGGCCAGCTCGCCGTAGGAGACGACCTCGCCCCAGAGCACCGCGCGCAGCGCTGTCGCGATCGCATGCTGGAAGGGCGTGCACCACTCCAGGTCGAGCTCGACGTCGGCGAAGGAGACGGCCTCGCCGGCGAAGTAGCTGTGGATTCGTCGCACGAGATCCGGCACGAACGGGTCACCCTCTCGCGAGGACTTGCTCGATACCGTTCCAGAAGGGGGCCTCAGCGCCCCCCTGTGGGGGGTTGGGACGATCGGGGCTTCGTGCGCCAGCACCACGCGGCCGTCGCCGAGCCAGAGCTCCCCGCTACCCCAGCCGTCGACCGCGTAGGGCACCCGCGTCACACGCATCGCTCCGACTCTACAATCGCGCCCGCCTAGACTACGTAGCCGATGAGCGCGCCTGGCATCTTTCGCCCCCCGACGCCGGTCAACGAGCCCGTCCGCGGCTACGCGCCGGGCTCGCCGGAACGGGAGCAGCTCCGCGTCCGGCTCGCGAAGATGGAAGGCGAGCGGCTCTCGATCCCGATGGTGATCGGCGGTAAGGAGGTCGAGAGCGGCGCCACCTTCGAGGCCGTGATGCCCCACCGCAAAGACCACGTGCTTGCCGAGGTGGCAAAGGGCGATGCGACCCATGTGCAACAGGCGATCGAGGCCGCCCGCGACGCGCACGAAAGCTGGGCGAGCCTCCCCTGGGAGGAGCGCGCCGCCGTCTTCCTCCGCGCCGCCGAGCTCCTCGCGGGCCCGTGGCGCTCGACGATCGTCGCGGCGACGATGCTGAACCAGTCGAAGACAGTGCATCAGGCCGAGATCGACGCGGCCTGTGAGTTGATCGACTTCTGGCGCTTCAACGTCGAGTTCATGATCCGGATCTACGAGGAGCAGCCACTCTCCTCTCCGGGGGTCTGGAACAGGATGGAGTACCGGTCGCTCGAGGGATTCGTCTTCGCGGTCAGTCCGTTCAACTTCACCGCGATCGGCGGCAACCTGAGCGGCTCGCCCGCGCTGATGGGCAACACGGTCGTCTGGAAACCGGCCTCGACCGCGGCGCTCGCCGCGCATTACGTGATGCGCGTCTTCAAGGAGGCCGGCCTTCCGGACGGGGTGATCAACCTCGTCTACGGCTCGGGCGCGACGATCGGCGATGCGGCACTCGCGAGCCCGGAGCTCGCAGGGATCCACTTCACCGGCTCGACGCCCGTCTTCCAGTCGATGTGGAAGACCATCGGCGACAACATCGCGGGTTATCGCAACTACCCGCGGATCGTCGGCGAGACCGGTGGCAAGGACTTCATTCTTGCCCACCCGTCAGCGAACGTGGACGAACTGGCAACGGCGATCGTGCGCGGCTCGTTCGAATATCAGGGCCAGAAGTGCTCGGCCTCCTCCAGGGTCTACGCGCCGTCGAATCTCTGGCCCGAGCTGCGCGAGCGGCTCGCCGACCAAGTGGCGAGCCTGAAGATGGGCGATGTCGGCGACTTCTCCAACTTCATGGGCGCGGTGATCGACAAGGGTTCGTTCAAGACGCAGAAGGAGGCGATCGAAGAGGCCCGCGCGACGAAGGGCACCGAGATCGTCGCCGGCGGCGGCTACGACGACAGCCAGGGATTCTTCGTCGAGCCGACTGTGATCGCGACCGAGGATCCGCAGTTCCGGACGATGCGCGAGGAGCTCTTCGGTCCCGTCGTGACCGCCTTCGTCTACGACGAGAAGCGCTGGGACGAGACCCTCGAGCTCGTCGACGAGACGGCTCCCTACGCGCTCACCGGCGCCGTCTTCGCGGACGACCGCGCCGCGATCGAGCAGGCGCATCAGGCGTTGCGCTACTCGGCCGGCAACTTCTACGTGAACGACAAGCCGACCGGCGCCGTCGTCGGTCAGCAGCCCTTCGGAGGCGCGCGAGCGTCAGGCACGAACGACAAGGCCGGCTCGCTCTGGAACCTGATCCGCTGGGTCAGCCCGCGCACGATCAAGGAGACCTTCGTGCCGCCGACGGACTACCGCTACCCGTCGATGGATCCAGACGCGGCCGGCGGCCAGCCAGACCGCCCGTAACGAGCTTTCGCCCACCGTCACGTTGGGACACGGCCGGGCGGCGATTCCCGACGGCGGGCGTGACCGTTCACGGCATGTCCGCCCGGCCGCGTCCGGTGCCAGCCCCCGGCCACGGCTCGAACGACCACGGCTCGAACTGCCACGGCTGGAGTAGACAGCGGAGCGGTGGCGTAGCCTGACCTCGTGGGCGAGGTCCTGCATGCGATCCGCGTCTTCTTCGAGCAACTTGCGTCGGTCGGCTGGGGCGCGCTCGGGCTCGCGGTTCTCGCGCACGTGCTGAAGACCTTCTGCGTCAGCCGAGCCTGGTGGAACACGATCGGCGCCGCCTATCCAGAGCCGCGGCCGACCTGGCGGTCGATCTACGGCGCCTACGTCTCGGGGGTCGGGGTCAACGCAATCGTCCCGGCCCGTGGCGGCGACGCCGTCCGCCTCTACCTCGCCCATCGCGCGATCCCGGGCGCCGCGTACACGACGCTCGCCTCGACGCTCCTCGTGATGACGATCTTCGACTCGACGATGGCGCTGCTCGTCTTCGCGTATGCGCTCACGCTGGGAGTCCTGCCCGGCGTCGGGATCCTCGTCAACCTGCCGGGTTTCGAGTTCGGCTGGTTCCTCGAGCACGGGGCCTTCGCGCTCGTTCTACTCTTTGCTCTCGCGATCGTCGGGGTCGTGGGCTTCTCCTGGCTGCGACTGCGGATCGCCGATTTCAAGCAGCGGGTCCGCCAGGGACTCGCCGTGCTCGACGACCGCGAGCGCTACCTCCGCACCGTCGCCGCCTGGCAAGCGGGCGACTGGCTGCTGCGCTTCGTCGCGATCTGGTTCTTCCTCGGCGCCTTCGGGATCGAGCAGTCGGTGCGAAACGTCCTCCTCGTCCAGGTGACGCAGAGCCTCGCCACCCTCGTCCCCATCTCGCCGGGCGGGATCGGCACCGAGCAGGCGTTCATCGTCTTCGTCTTCAAGAGCACCGTGGCGAGGAGCGCGCTGCTCGCGTTCTCGGTGGGGATGAAGCTGACCCTGATCACGGTAAACGCGATCGTCGGGTTCACGGCGCTCTTCCTCCTCCTCGGCCATGTGCGCTGGCGCGACGTCGTCGGGCAGAAGCCGGCTCCGGAGGGCTAGGCACCACCCGATCGGTGTAGCTGCGCGTAGATCGCGCGCGCGGTCTTCGCCGGCACGCCCGGAACGCCCTCGAGCTCCTCCTGACTCGCCGCCACGACGTTCTCCGTCGAGCCGAAGTGCCGTAGCAGCGCTCGGCGGCGCGCCGGACCGACGCCCTCGAGCGTGTCGAACAGCGACTCACGCGCCTTCGCCGAGCGCCGCTGCCGGTGAAAGCCGAGCGCGAACCGGTGTGCCTCGTCGCGGATCCGCTGCAGCAACTGTAGGCCAGGCCCATGGGGATCGAGGATCATCGGGCCTGGGGATCCCGGCACGAACACCTCCTCGATCCGCTTGGCCAGCGCGATCACGGCGACACGCGGCAGGTCGTAGCCCTGCATCGCGGTGAGCGCGGCCGACAGCTGGCCCTTGCCGCCGTCGATCACGACGAGGTTCGGCGCTGTGGCGAAGCCCTCGTCGTACTCCTCGTCGGTCATGTGGCCGAGCCGCGCGAAGCGTCGCGAGATCACCTCGGCCATTGCCGCGAAGTCGTCCTGGCCCTCGAGCCCTCGCACCGCGAACTTGCGGTAGTGCGCCTTCTTCGCGACCGCGTCCTGGAAGACGACCATCGAGCCGACGATCTGCTGGCCCTGGATGTTCGAGATGTCGTAGCACTCGATCCGCAGCGGCAGGCTCTCCAGGTTGAGCGTCTCGCGCAGCTCCTCGAGCGCCTCTACGCGGCGCAGCCGCTTCTGCTCGGCTTGCACGGCCTCAGAGTCGAGCGCGAGCCGCGCGTTCTGGGCGGCGAGCTCGGCCAGCCGGGCCTTCTCGCCGCGCTCGGGAACCCGCACCTCGACGCGGGCGCCGCGACGCTCGCCGAGCCACTGGGCAAGCGCGTCGACGTCCCCGGTCTCGCGCGGCACCACGAGTTGCGGCGGGATCGACGGCGCATTGCCGTAGTACTCGGTGCAAAAGGCCTCGAGGATCGTCGTCACGTCCTGGCCCTCGACGTTCTCGAGGTGGAATCCGTGCCGGTCGATCATCTTGCCGCCTCGGAGCGGAAAGACCTGAACGGCCGCGCGCTCCCCCTCGGCGGCGATTCCGATCACGTCGATCGATCCGGTCTCGCGCCGGTCGGCGCCCTGCCGTTCGGCGAGGTTCTGGATCGCGAAGAGCCGGTTCCGGTAGCGGGCGGCGTCCTCGAAGCGCTCGTCGGCGGCCGCGTCGCGCATCCGCTGCTCGAGCGCGCGCACGATCGGCTTCGTGTCGCCCGAGAGGAACTCGATCACCTCGTCGATCAACTCGCCGTAGAGCTCCTTCGAGATGTAGCCGACACAGGGCGCGTGGCAGCGCTCGATGTGGTAGTCGAGGCAGGGAATCCCGCTGTGGCGGCCGGGTTTCGGTCCCTCGCAGGGCCGGAACTGGAAGACGCGGTTGAGCACGTCGAGCGTCTCGCGCACCTTCTTGGCGTTCGCGTACGGGCCGAAGTAGACGACCCCGCGGCGGTGCCGCTCGCGGGTGAACATGACGCGCGGGTACTCGTCCTCGACGGTGACGGCGATGTAGGGGAACGACTTGTCGTCGCGCAGCCGGACGTTGAACGGCGGCCGGTGTCGCTTGACGAGGTTCTGCTCGAGATGCAGCGCCTCGACCTCGGTGCCGGTGACGATCACTTCGAGGTCGTCGATCCGGGAGACGAGTCGCGGGATCGACTGTCGGTTGTCGCCGCGGCCGGCCTGGAAGTAGGAGCGCACGCGCGGGCGTAAGGACTTCGCCTTCCCGACGTAGAGCACCGCGCCCTGAGCGTCGCGAAAGAGGTAGACGCCCGGCTTCGCGGGCAGTCCCTTCAGCTTGTCGCGGACGTCCGGCACCTCCAGGTCTAGGGTAGACGCGAGCCGGAGCCTTACCGCTCCATCACAGTCCGGCGCTACCGTGTCGCGCATGAGATGGGGGCTTCTCGGGGTGCTCGTCGCGCTGGCGCTGGCACCGGCCGGACAGGCGGGAGGCCCGGCGCTGACGCTAGGAGCCGCCGAGGACATCGTTCGCAGCTCGAGCCTCGTCGAGGCGAAAGCCCAGATGACGCTCCTCCAGCTCGCGGGTTTCCGGGCGGTGCGCGTCACCTCGATCTGGAAGCCGGGCGAGGTGGCGCCGGACGCGGCCGAGCGCACCGTGCTCGGCAACGTCGCAGCAGCAGCCGAGCTCGCCGGGGTTCGTGTCTACGTCTCCGTCTTCCACGCGGGCTCGCGCACGACGCCGCTCCTGCCCCAGGAGCGCGCGCAGTTCGCGGCCTACACGGGGAGCATCGCCCGCGCCTATCCGAGCTTCCGCGACCTGATCGTCGGGAACGAGCCGAACCTGAATCGCTTCTGGCTGCCGCAGTACGCCGCGGACGGCTCCGGGGCCTCGGCTCCCGCCTACCTCGCGCTGCTCGCGGAGACCTACGACGCGGTGAAGGCGGTCTCGCCCCAAGTGAGGGTCATAGGCGGTGCGTTGGCGCCGCGCGGCGTGGATCGGCCGGGAACGGGCCGCGACACGATCTCCCCCACGCGTTTTCTCCGGGAGCTCGGGGCCGCGTACCGGGCGAGCGGAAGGACGTCCCCCGTGATGGACGTCTTCGCATTCCATCCCTACGCGGACAACTCGAGCCGCTCGCCCGAGCTGCCGCCGAGCGACCCCGATCACCTCGGGCTCGTCGACTATCCGAAGCTCGTCGCGCTCCTCGCCGAGGCGTTCGACGGAACCGCGCAGACCGGGTCGACTTTGCCGATCCTCTACGACGAGTTCGGCGTCGAGGCGATGATCCCGGCGGAAAAGGCGTCGCTCTACTCCGGCACCGAGCCTGCGACGACGAGACCTGTCGCCGAGGCGATCCAGGCGGCGTATTACCGACGGGCGCTCGAGCTCGCTTTCTGCCAGCCGAACGTAACCGGGATGCTGCTCTTCCACTCTCACGACGAGACCGCCCTCTCCGCCTGGCAGTCGGGCCTCTACTACGCGGACGGCACTCCGAAGACGAGCCTCTCGCTGGTTCGGGAAGCGCTTGCAGCCACGCGCGGCGGCTCGATCGGACGCTGCCCCGGCCTCACGTTGACGCTCAGGCCGCGGACGGCGTTCTCGGCCCGGAAGCTCGCGATCTCGCTGCGCTGCGACCTCGACTGCGTCTACCGCGCACGGCTCGTCAAGCTCCCGGCCGGCTCGACCACGGCCGCGACGAGTGGGCGGGCGAAGGCGGATGCGCGGGTTGTGATCTCGCTGAGGCGGAAGCTCATGCCGGGTGTCTACCGGCTGGCGGTGACCGTCACGCATCCGGTCAACCGGGGCGAGCCGGTGCTGCGCGAGAGCGCGTCCTTCCGCGTCCGCTGATGCGGGCCGCGCTCGTCGCGCTCCTGCTCGTGCACGCCCTCGCCGGCTGCAGCAGCGGCGACGACACGGGGGCGAGAACAGAGACGGTCGCAGAGACGGTCGCAGAGACGGTCGCAGAGACAAACGCAGAGGACGTCGCAGAGACGGACGTATTCGTCGTCGGCGCCGTCGACGATGCGGCACGCCATCCCGGCCCCGTGCTCGACCAGCTCGCCGCGGCGGGCTTCGGTGCGCTTGGGATCACGAGCTACTGGGAGCCCGGCAACTCGGCGCCGTTGCCCGACGAGCTCGCCGTCCTTCGCGACGTTGCCGCTCGGGCCGCGAAGAGCAACCTCCGCGTCTTCGTCTCCATCTTCCACCGCGGCTCGGCGACGACGCCGCTGACCCCCACCGAGCGCGCCGCCTTCTCGTCCTACGTTGCGGCGATCGTGCGGGAAGTTCCCACGATTAGGGACCTGATCGTCGGCAACGAGCCGAACCTCAACCGCTTCTGGCTCCCCCAGTTCGGCGAGGACGGAGAGAATCTCGCCGCCGTGTTCTACCTCGCGCTGCTCGCCGAGGTCTACGACGCGACGAAGGCGGTCGCGCCGGCCACGCGGATCTGGGGCGGGGCTCTGGCGCCACGCGGCGTCGACAAGCCGAACACGGGCCGCGACACCCACTCGCCGGCGACGTTCATCCGTGACCTCGGCGCAGAGCTACGCAAGAGCGGTAGGACGCGCCCGGTCCTCGATGGCTTCGCCTTCCACCCCTATCCGGCAGCGTCGAACATCCCACCCGACCGACCCCATCCGGGCTCGCGCACGCTCGGGCTCGCGGATCACGAGCGGCTGCGGCGGCTCCTGCGCGAAGCTTTCGACCGTGACCTCCCGATCCTCTACAGCGAATTCGGCATCGAAACCGCGATCCCGGCGGGCAAAGCACGGCTCTACGAGGGCGCAGAGGCCGGCGAGCCGGTGGACGAAGCGACGCAGGCCGACTTCTACCGTCGCGCTCTCGAACTCGCCGCTTGCCAGGAGGGAGTTGTCGGGATGCTTCTCTTCCACTCGCACGACGAGCCCTTCCTGACCGGCTTCCAGTCGGGCATCTACTACGTCGACGGCGCCCGCAAGGCGAGCTTCGAGCCGGTGCGCGACGCGATCCTGCGCGCCCGCCGAGGCTGCTGACCCGCACGCGCGCGTACCATTCGACCAGATGAGCGGCGAGCAGCAGAGCGGCCAGTACGTCGCCTACACCTTCTACAAGGTAGATCCCGCCTGGCGGCAGCTACCGGTCGAGGAGCGGGCCGGGGCGAAGGACTTGTTCGCCGAGGTCGTGGAGACGTGGGCCGAGCGGATGGACGTGCGCGCCTATTCGACGACAGGCGTCCGGCCGGATTGCGACTTCTTCCTCTGGAAGATCACCGAGCGCTATCTCGACCTCGGCGAGCTCGGCGCGGCGCTGAACGCGACGCCGCTCGCCGGCTGGCTCGAGACGCCTTACTCGTACCTCGCGACCACGAAGGCCTCGCAGTACAGCCAGGCGCGCCGCGCCCGCAAGATCGTTCCACGCGGCCATCCGTATCTCGTCGTCTACCCGTTCGTGAAGACACGCCCGTGGTACGCGCTGCCCCTCGAGAAGCGCCAACGCGCGATGAACGAGCACATCGAGATCGGCGCCCGCTACGCGACGATCCAGAACCACACCACGTACTCGTTCGGGATCGACGACCAGGAGTTCATGACCGCGTTCGAGTGCGAGGAGCCGTCCGACTTCATGCACCTGATGCTGACGCTCAGGGAAAGCGAGGCCTCGCGCTACACCGAGCGCGACACGCCGATCTTCGTCGGCCAGGCGCTGGAGATCCGCGCCTGCCTCGACGCGCTCGACGGTGCCGCGAGCCGCGTCGAGGCGTAACAGCCTGTCACTAGCTGTAGGTGTGCTCGCTGCGCCAGACGCGGTAGACGGCGTAGCCGCAGGCCCCGAGGACGAGGAAGAAGGCGAGCGCGTCCAGGCCGGAGGCGCCGATCCCGAAGTAGACGCCGAGGTCGACGACCGCGAGGACGATCGCCCCGTAGAAGACCCTGCGGCTGTGCTCCGACCAGGTCTCGATGTCGCTGCGCCGCTCCCGCCAGAGCAGGAAGAGGAAGAAGGCGACCGCGAGGAAGAACACGATCCGGAGCAGGCCGCCGACGGTCGCGAGCACTTCTTCGAGCGAGAGGACCACGACGACCGCCGCGATGAGCGCGATGATGAGGAAACCTCGCAGCGTCGCGTTCATGTCTGAGAAGAAGCGCTTCATCCGGTCATGAACGCTCGGACGGCGAGGGCCGCGGCGAGAGCGGCGGTACCGGCGAACCAGGCAAGGCGCTTCGGCCCGGCCACCGGCGCGTAGAGCCAGGGCACGAGGATCGCGCCGAGGGAGAGCGAGCCGTAGACGTAATGGAGGCTGTCCGCGGACTCGCGGTCGTCGGAGAGCAGGAGCAGGCCGAGAGCGACCTGGGCCACGAGCAGCGTCTGCGCGAGCGCGAGCACGTTCGTCAGGAGCCGTCCCGCCCCACGCCGACGCCAGTAGACGAGTCCGCCCGCAAGCGCCGAGAGCGCCGGCACGGCGACCACGAGGAAGGCGAGCAGGCGGTGCGTCGCTAGCATCGGGCAGACCCTACCGAGAGGAGCTTTTGGTGATCGAAGCAGGAAAGCCGGCGCCGGACTTCGAGTTGACGACGGACAGCGGCGAGACGGTCAGCCTCCAATCGCTGCGCGGCAAGCCGGTTGTCCTCTACTTCTATCCCAAGGACGACTCTTAGTGTAAGTTATTACAGTATGGCGGTCGAGACGAGGCTCGCTCTGCGTCGCGCCATCGGCGTCGTCCGCGTCTCCCGCGTCGGCGACCGGGACGGCGAGCTGGCGTGGAGCCCCGATGAGCAACTTGAGAAGATCCGGCAGGGGTGCAAGCTCCACGAGCTTGAGCTGCGTGAGCCCGTCTTCCACGAGATGGACGTCTCGGGAGGCGACCCGCTCTCCAAGCGCAACGGCCTCCGCCCGGCGGTCGAGCTGATCGAGGCGGGTGAGGCAGACGTCCTCGTCGTCGCCTACTTCGACCGCTGGGTCCGCTCCCTCGCCGTACAGGCCGAAGTCGTCAGCCGCGTCGAGCGTGCCGGCGGCAGGGTGCTGGCGCTCGACTTCGGCGAGGTCAGTCACGACACCGCCTCGAGCTGGCTCTCGGCTACGGCACTCGGCATGGTCGCCGAGTACCAGCGCAGGACGACGGCCGAGCGGACCGAGGGCGCGAAGCGACGCGCCGTCGATCGCGGCGTTGCGCCCTTCCCGAACCTGCCGCCCTACCTTCGACGGTTGCCCGATGGAACGGCCGAGCTCGACCCGCGCTACGCGCCGGCGTGCCGCGAGGCGGTCAAGCTCAGGGTGGCCGGCGCGACCATCAAAGAGGTCCGCGAGTTCCTCCGCGAGCACGGGATCGCCCGGTCGTTTCACGGCGTCCAGGCCCTCCTCAGCTCCCGGATTCTGCTCGGAGAGCTCCGCTTCGGTGAGAAAGTCAACCTCAGCGCGTTCCCGCCACTCATTGACCTAGAGACGTGGCAGCGGCTGCAACGCTTGAAGCTGCCGCGCGGTCCGCGGCCGAAGTCGGAGCGGCTTCTCGCTCGCCTCGGCGTGCTTCGCTGCGCGAGCTGCGACGCGCGCATGATCGTCGGGTCGCAAGACGGCAATGGTCGCAGGTACGGCATGTACCGCTGCTCGCCCGTCGGCGACTGCACGAGGCGCGTCTCGATCAGCGCGGACCTGGTTGAGCGGATCGTGGTCGAGAGCGTCCAGGAGCTGCTCGGCGCGATGCGGGGGAGCGCGAGCGTGGAGGCGGGCGCTGCTGAGGCGGCTCGCGAGCTGGAGCGCGCCCAAGCCGATCTCGACGCCGCGATCCGCACGTTCACTGGGCTCGACGACGAGAGCGCCGCGCAGGAGCGCCTCGCCGAGCTCAAAGCGAGCCGCGACGCGACGCGGGACCGGCTGGACGAGCTGACGGCGGCGGCGAACGTGTCATTCATCGTCGAGCCCTCGCGCGACTGGGAGCTCCTGACGCTCGATGAGCGGCGCGCGCTCATCCGGGCGGTCGTGGAGCGCGTCACCGTTTCGCCGGGACGCGGTGCCGAGCGCGTCGTCGTGATCCCGCACCGCCAGTAGTCGGCGGGCAGCCGCGTCCAGGATTCGCTGCACGTCCGCGGTCACGCGCGGAGGGAGCTGCGCGCTCATGCCGCCCTCGCGGACGGTGGCGCAGGATCATCGTCTCGTCGAGGTCGGCCCGATCGTCCCGGCGAGCGCGAGCGGACGCGCGCTACACGACGGACACGACGAGCTGTTCCGCGCCGCTGCGGCCGAGCGAGCCGAGGAACGATCGAGCGTCGCACCCGTCGCGCCGCGATCTCACGGTCGACCTGCGCCCACTGCCGACGGGTGCGATCGACGTTCGCCCAGAGACGGTCCGTGCGGGCGCGCTGCTCCTGCGCCCACTCGACCTCTCCGGGAGACGGAGGCGGTGGCGGCTCGCGCCGGTTCCTCTCGTACAGCTCGAGGAGGACGCGGCTCGCGTCGCTCAACTCGCCGGAGGCACCCACAGCCACTCTCGGTCGTCACACATCTATGGGAGAAGCTAGCTGACGCGTCGGACGAATCACACCGACGAGCCCACGCGGTGGCGGGCTCGTTCGGTGAGATGTGAGACGCACCGAGAGAAGGCGCTTTGAGGAGGGTAGTGCCCGGGGCGGACGACGGCTATAAGGTTGCGCTCCGCCGCCCCTCTCGAGCGGCAGTAGCGGAAGAACGTTAGGCGGCTTCCAGCGCGGCGATCAGCTCATCCGTTGCCTGCGCCTGCAGAGGCTCTGGGACGACGCGCTCGAACAGCTCGACGATGACGTCCGTCATCTTCTCCATTTGGAGCTCTGTCCGCGTTGCCTGTGGTGAGAACGGGAGGACGCCCGCGAGCCGGAGAAGGTCTTGCTTCCGGGTCATGGCCTCGAGCCGCCGCGTGATCGCGCCGAGCCGAACAGGATCGTTGCGGGTGGTTTCGGCGAGCAGCGCCAAATCCTCGATCGCGGCATCCCAATACGCCGCCGCCTCGCGCAGCGCCTCAGTGGGGTTGTCGGGGCCGAGCGGCTGCTCGCGTAGGTGCTCATTCCAGATCGAGCGGCACATCCGCTCCGAGAGGTCATGGCGACCAGCGACCGTGGCCCAGGAAAGCCCGTGAGCGCGGTCTGCGACAACGCCGGCATCTCGACGCACCTTCTCCTCTGAGGTGGCTCTGGGCACCCCCGTAGCCTGCCTTCTGACTCGGACGTTTCCGGGGACGCCGTGCTCCCAAGCCGCCGGCGGAGCGGATGGCCGCGCGAAGAGAAACCGCGGCGAGCCCTAACAACCAGAATCGCGACCTCTGCGCTCGAGCACCCCGCTGCGCGGGTCAGTCGAGGGGAGCCGCCTCTCACTAACGCAGACGGGGAAAGCAGCCTGAGTCGGGAGCGGCCGGCCTCGCCTTCGCCGGCTCGACCAGTGAAGATGCGCCAAGGATGTCGCCCATCGCAGGCCGAGACTCGTACGTTCTCCCGGAGGGTCGCGCCCGGATGCGGATCGACGAGATGTTGGGGGCCGCCGGCTGGTCGGTGCAGGATGCGCGGGCTGTCAACCTCGCCGCTTCCCGGGGTGTGGCGGTGCGGGAGTTCGTGATGAGGCGACCGCACGGCCGTGCCGACTACCTGCTGTTCCTCGACGGTCATGCGGCGGGCGTGGTGGAGGCGAAGAAGGAGGGGGAGACGCTCACCGGCGTCGAGCACCAGAGTGCGAAGTACGTCGACGGTCTGCCGGATGAGTTCGAGCCGGCGGTGGAAGGTGGCCTTGCGTTCGTCTACGAGTCGACCGGGACCGAGACGCGGTTCACCAATCGGCTCGACCCCGATCCGGCGAGTCGCTCGGTGTTCTCGTTCCACAGGCCGGAGACGCTCGTTGGCTGGCTCGACGAGATCCGACGGCACAGGGACGCTCCGACGCTTCGCCACCGGCTGCGCGAGCTGCCGGAACTGCGGGAGACGGGGTTGTGGCCGGCGCAGTTCCGCGCGATCGCGAATCTGGAGCAGTCGCTGGCCACGAACAGGCCGCGGGCGCTGATCCAGATGGCGACGGGGTCGGGCAAGACGTTTACCGCTGCGAACGTCTGCTACCGGCTGGTCAAGCACGCCGACGCGAAGCGAGTCCTCTTCCTCGTGGATCGTGCCAACCTGGGCCGCCAGACGCTGAAGGAGTTCCAGGGGTTCACGACACCCGACGACGGGCGAAAGTTCACCGAGCTCTACAACGTGCAGCACCTGAGCTCGCAAGAGGTCGACCCGGTCGCGAGAGTGACGATCTCGACGATCCAGAGGGTCTATTCGATTCTGCGCGGGGACCCGGAGTTCGAGCCGGAAGCGGATGAGCAGTCCCCCTATGAGCTGGCGACCGAGCCAGTGCCGGTCGAGTACAACCCGGCGGTGCCGCCGGAGACGTTCGACTTTTTGATCGTGGACGAGTGCCACCGCTCGATCTACGGCCTCTGGCGGCAGGTGCTCGACTACTTCGACGCCTTCACGGTCGGGCTGACCGCGACGCCGAACAAGCAGGCGTTCGGGTTCTTCAACCAGAACCTCGTGTGGAGTACGGGCACGAGCAGGCGGTCGTCGACCAAGTCAACGTCCCCTTCGACGTCTACCGCATCCGCACCTCGATCACCGAGCAGGGCTCCACGATCGACGCGGGCATCGTCACGCAGTTCCGCGAGCGCCAGACGCGCAAGACCCGCTGGGAGAAGCTGGACGAACCGCTGACCTACGCCGGCACCCAGCTTGACCGCGCGGTCGTGTCACGCGACCAGATCCGAACCGTGCTGGAGACGTTCCGAGACCGCCTCTACACCGAGATCTTTCCTGGCCGAAAAGAGGTGCCGAAGACGCTCATCTTCGCCAAGGATGACGCTCACGCAGACGAGATCGTCCAGATCGCACGGGACGTGTTCGGGAAGGGCAACGACTTCGCCGCGAAGATCACCTACAAGGCGACCGGCAAGAAGGTCGACGAGCTGATCGCCGCCTTCCGCAACGCCTACAACCCTCGCATCGCGGTGACCGTCGACATGATCGCCACAGGCACCGATGTCAAGCCGCTCGAGTGCGTCTTCTTCATGCGCTCGGTCAAGAGCCGCACGTACTTCGAGCAGATGAAGGGACGCGGCGTGCGCGTCATCGGTGACGCGGACTTCCAGGCTGTCACCCCCGACGCTCGAACAAAGGAGCGGTTCGTGGTCGTCGACGCGGTCGGCGTCACCGAGAGCGAGCTAGTCGACACGGTCCCGCTCGATCGGCAGCCGACGGTGGAGCTCGAGACGCTCCTTAAGCGCGTGTCCTTCACGGCCCGCAACCCGGACGCGGAGGTCTGCTCGGCGATCGCTGCCCGGCTGAGCCGACTCGACCGGAAGCTCGTCCCGGAGGAGCGCGACGAACTCGCCCGGCTCGCGGGAGGCAAGAGCCTCAAGCAGATCGCCGGTGACGTCGTGGCGGCCCTCGACCCCGACCGGCAGCTCGCCGCCGCCCGCGAGGCGACCGGCAGTGATGCGCCCGACGTCGACGCGATCGCGGCGGCAGCGAAGACGCTGCTCGCGGAGGCCGCCGCGCCGCTCGCTACGAACCCTGACCTGCGCCAGCGGATCCTCGACATCCGGCGACTACACGAACAGGTGATCGACGAGACCTCCGCCGACGAGCTCCTCGAGGCCGGCTACTCCGCCGAGGCCGCACACCGGGCTCGAAGAACCATCGACTCGTGGGAACAGTTCTGCGAGGAGCACCGCGACGAGATCACAGCCCTCCAGATCCTCTACGGCCGCCGCCAACCCCAGCGCCTCACCTTCCGCGAGGTCAAGGAACTCGCCCAGGCGATCGGCCGGCCCCCGCACCAGTGGACACCAGACAAGCTCTGGCACGCCTACGAGCAGCTCGACCGCTCGAAAGTGCGCGGCTCCGGCGAGCGCGTCCTCACCGACCTCGTCTCGCTCGTCCGCGTCGCGCTGCACCAGGACGACGAGCTCGTCGCCTACCCCGATCTCGTCCGCGACCGCTACCACGCCTGGCTCCTCCAGCAGGAGAACGCCGGACGCATCTTCACCGCCGAGCAGCTCTCGTGGCTCGAGCGCATACGCGACCACGTCGCCGCCGCGCTCGCCATCGGCCCGGACGATTTCGCATACACGCCCTTCCTCGAGGCAGGCGGACTCGGCAAGGCCGCGCAGGTCTTTGGCGACGAACTCGCGCCGCTGCTGAAGGAGATCAACGAGGTGCTGGCGGCGTGACGCTGCGAGTTCACCCAGACGACATCGTTGCTCAATCCGGCTCTGGTCTGCTCGCGGTTCATCGGTCGTGGGCGCGCGTGCGGTTGGGGGAGATCGCTGATGTCGTCAACGGTTTTGCCTTCAAGTCCTCCTACTTCTCCAAGAGCGACGGCGTCCCGCTGCTGCGGATTCGCGACGTGGGACGCTCGGCGACTGATGCGTTCTACAGAGGCCCCTACGATCACGCCTACTTGGTTCGCCGCGGTGAGCTCGTCGTTGGGATGGACGGTGACTTCCGTGCTGCGCGTTGGTCTGGGGAGGATGCTGTCCTCAATCAGCGGGTCTGCAAGATCACCGCGCGAGACGAGACGCTGTACAGCACGGAGTTCCTCTTCTACGTCCTCCAGGGCTATCTCGACGCGATCCATGCACATACGTCCTCGGTAACGGTCAAGCACCTCTCGTCGAAGACGATCCAAGAGATACCGCTGCCGCTCCCGCCGTTGAACGAGCAGCGGCGCATCGTGGCTGCGATCGAGGAACACTTCTCGCGCCTCGACGCCGCCGACGCTTACCTCAACGCTGCAACGCGGCGGACCATCGCGGTTGTCGCCGCAGTATCTTCCCAGGCGCTCAAGGGCTATCCCTCGGCCGAGCTGGGTGCAATAACGACCGATCTTCGCTACGGCACGTCTGTGAAGTGTTCGACTGAACAGGGAGAGGTCCCGGTCCTTCGAATCCCGAACGTCCGTCGAGGCAGGATCGACATGTCGGATCTCAAGTACGCCAACAGCCGGGACGTAGGCGACTGCTTCGTAGAGCAGGACGATCTGCTCGTGATCCGCACGAACGGAAGCCGTGACCTCATCGGCCGAGTAGCTCGTGTTGAAGTACCTGGGGCGGCGTTCGCGTCGTATCTGATCAGGCTGCGTCCCACGACGACCCTTGACCCTCGGTGGGCCGTACTTGCGCTCTCCTCGCCGCAACTGCGGGCGGAGATCGAAGCACGCGCAGCGTCGACAGCGGGTCAGTACAACCTCAACCTCGTGTCGCTGAGGTCGCTGCCGATCCCACTGCCACCACTCGACGAGCAGCGCCGGATTGTCGCGCGAGTGGAGGAGCAGCTCTCGGCGATCGAGGCGCTCCACGCGGCGCTCGAGCGGGCCCATCGGCGGTCGGCGTCGTTGCGCCGCGCGGTTCTGGAGCGTGCGTTCCGGGGCGAGCTGGTCCCACAGGATCCGTCTGACGAGCCGGCGTCGGTGCTGCTGGAGCGGATCCGGGCGGCGCGACAGGCGGCCCCGCTGCCCTCCCGGAGGCGCAGGGTGAGCGCGTGAGCGCCCAGAACGGCCTCGTCCAGCGGCTGTGGAGCTACTGCAACGTCCTGCGGGACGACGGGCTCTCGTACGGCGACTATCTCGAGCAGCTCACGTACCTGCTGTTCCTGAAGATGGCGGACGAGCAGACAAAGCCGCCGTTCGCGGGGGCTGCGATCGTGCCGGAGGGCCTAGACTGGGCGTCGCTGCTGGAGAAGGACGGCGACGCCCTCGAGGTCCACTACCGGCACGTCCTGACCGAGCTCGGCCGCAAGCCTGGGATGCTGGGCGTCGTCTTCCGCAAGGCGCAGAACCGGATTCAGGACCCGGCGAAGCTGCGGCGACTCGTCGCTGATCTGATCGACCGGGAGAGCTGGCTGACCCTCGACGTCGACGTGAAGGGGGACGCTTACGAGGGGCTGCTGGAGAAGAACGCCGAGGACGTGAAGTCCGGGGCCGGCCAGTACTTCACGCCGCGTCCGCTGATCCGGGCGCTCGTGGAGGTGATGCGGCCGGAGCCGGGGATGCGGATCGCGGACCCGGCCTGCGGGACAGGCGGCTTCCTGCTGGCAGCCTACGAGTCGATCGCGCGGAACCACCTGCTCGACCCCGACGAGAAGCGGCAGCTTCGCTACGAGACGCTGAAGGGCTGGGAGATCGTGGACAACACGGCGCGGTTGTGCGTCATGAACCTGCTGTTGCACGGGATCGGCGACGAGGAGCACGAGAGTCCGATCACGGTCGACGATGCGCTGAAGGCCGATCCGGGGGAGCGGTTCGAGATGGTGCTGACGAATCCGCCCTTCGGTCGCAAGTCGTCCATGACGTTCGTGAGCGAGGCGGGCGAGGTCGCGCACGAGGACCTGGTGGTGGTGCGGGACGACTTCTGGGCGTCAACGTCCAACAAGCAGCTCAACTTCGTGCAGCACGTAAAGACGCTGCTGACGATCAACGGTCGGGCGGCGGTCGTGGTGCCCGACAACGTGCTCTTCGAGGGCGGGGCCGGCGAGACCGTGCGGCGCAGGTTGCTCGAAGAGTGCGACGCCCACACGCTCCTGCGGCTCCCGACCGGGGTGTTCTACGCGCAGGGCGTGAAGGCGAACGTGCTGTTCTTCGACCGCAAGCCTGCGGCCGAGACGCCGTGGACGCGCGAGCTGTGGGTGTACGACCTCCGAACCAACATGCACTTCACGCTCAAGCAGAACCCGCTCCGGCTCGAGCACCTCCAGGACTTCATCACCGCATACTCACCGCAAGACCGCTCGACTCGGGCGGAGTCGGAGCGGTTCCGCCGCTTCAGCTACGACGAGCTCGTCGCGCGGGACAAGGCGAGCCTCGACATCATCTGGCTCAGGGACGACTCGCTGGAAGACACCGACAACCTGCCCGCGCCGAGTGTGATCGCGCAGGAGATCATCGAAGACTTGGAGGCGGCGTTGACCGAGTTCGCCGCTGTCGCTCAGGCGCTGACGAAGAACGACGAAGCATGAACGCTGACTCGTTCGGCGCACCGGGCGCGACCTCCGCTCTCGGGCCTGGACCCAGGCGCAGACGATCCGACCAGGTTCTCGCGGGTCGGCACCTGCTGCGCCTCGCGACGACGCGCCTTAATCCGCAAGCTTTCAACAACCCTCTGGCGAGTTCGTCTCAGTGAGGTAGGCGCGCGCCCCCAGGGAGTGGTGGTTCCCCTAATCGAGCGTTGCAGGCGAGTCGCACCCGGGGGGAAGTGTGACTCGTGGCACGTTCGCTGGGGCGCGCGCCCCCTGTTCATCCAGGCTACAGCGGGTCGGTTTCCCGAGCAACCTCCGCTGAGTGACCCGACCCTTGAAGGCGTAGCGAAAGATCAGCCGAATCCGCCACTTGCCGGCCACCCACTTCGGCGGACCAGAGGAGATGGGTGTCCAGCATCCTCATCGCCGTGAACGCGCTGGCGCTCAAGCGGCTCCGCCTACGCGCCTAATCAGCCCGTCCCAGCCGCCGCGAGGATGTAGGGCTGTTCGCCCGGCAACGTCACCTTCACCGGCTTCGCGTACACGATGATCCGCTGAGAGGCGAAGAAGCGCGGCCAGCAGGCTTGGAGCGCCACCTCCTCGCGTCCGCGCGATTCCAGCGCCTGCACGTAATCCGCCGGCACGATCTTGCGTCCAGTCACCGCGTACTCGATGATCGCGTACGGCAGTTCGAGCGTCACCTTGTCCCCCTGCTCGAGCCTGTCGATGTGCGAGAACGGCGCGCCGTAGGTGGTTCGGTGACCGGCGATGTAGACGAGCTGACCCTCGCCGGGCATGAACGTGCCGCGGTAGCGGCCGGGTCCCTTCTTGAGCGTGTCGTGGTCGGTCCCGTCGACGACAACGTGATCGACGCCCATCTCCGGCACCTTGATCCGTGCGATCGCATCCCCGACCTGCGTCGAGCGACGATACGAGCGTGCCGCGGCGCGAAGATCGGCCCGAAGAGCGGCGAGCGAGCGTCCACGCGCAGCGGGCCGGTCGAAGGCGTCGACCCGCTGCTCGTACTGCGACGAGAGCGCACGCTGCTCGCGCTCCGTCAGCAGGTAGGTGAACGGGTCCTGCCACTTCCAGACCACGAAGGACCAGAGGAGGACGCCGGCTCCGGCGAGCATCAGCAGCGTTCCCGACCAGCGCAGCGTTCGTCTCATCGGTAGGAGAACGCGTCGACGCGGCGAGAAGATGTGGCGTAAGAGAAATACGCTACCAACCAGTAGGACTAACGGGACTCGGATCGTAGAACCGCCCGCACAGTCGACGGATACCAGCGAACACCGCCCTGCGCGGTTGCGACGTGCTCCGCCGTGAGCGTTCGCGCGATCGCAGCAAGCGACTCACCGTCGGCGTGCATCCGGCGGATCCGCTCCCGGAGTTCGTCCGGCATTGAGCGCGGCCGGCCGAGCTGGACGCCCTCGGCTTTCTTGATCGCGAGCGCCTCGCGGGTTCGTTGGGAGATCAACCGGCGCTCAAACTGCGCGAACGTCGCAAGCATATGCGCCATCGCCTCACCCGCAGGTGTCGTGGTGTCGACCGCGCAGTCGAGCGCAACGAGCGCCCAGCCTTGCTTCTGCGCCTCGGCCATGATCCGGGTGAAGTCGATCATCGAGCGGGAGAGCCGATCGAGCTTCGCGACCACGAGGGCTGTCGCCTCGCCGCTCTCGAGCGCCCGGAGCGCCTCCTGGACACCGGGTCGCTTCAGGTCCTTCGCGGAGTAGCCGGCGTCCTCGATCAGCTCGACCAGCTCCCAGCCTCGCCGCTCGCACTCGGCCAGAATCGCGCCCCTCTGGGCCTCGAGGCCAGCGCCGCTGTTGCTCTGTTCGTCTGTGCTCACTCGGACATAACCTAAGACCCGCATGGGAGCTAACCCTCCTCTGCCATGACCCCGGCGGTGGCCGCCGCGCGGGGTCTTATTTCGCCATATCGTACATCAACTGTTCCTTTGATGTACGATAAGTCCAAGAATGGACGACCACACCACCGAACACGTCGTGCCGAAGCTGCCTCCCGAAGCGATCCCGAGCTTCGTGACCACGGCGGAGGACATCGAGCGCTGGGAGCTCTGCCATGCGACGGCCGAGCAGATGTCCCGCCAGAACGAGCCGAACGGCCAGCCGAACGCACAGTTCGTATGGCAGACGACGCGCTGGCTCTACCACAGCCCGATCCCGCTCGGTGATCCTGATGAGGAGCCGACGACGACTCGCGACGAGTTCGAGGCGCAGTGGCAAGAGATCTTTGGCGAGCCTCCCCAACTAGAGGCTTGATGTGATTTAGCGGCCGTCGTAGGCGGCGTGGTGAGGGTGGGCGCAGGTAGGCGTTGTCCGATTCGGACGGCGAGGGCGGCGGGTGTTTTCGCGAGGTGCTGTTCGAGTCGCATCTGGCCTTTGAGGTTGGCGAAGACGCTTCGATTGCGAGCCTGGTTGAGGCGAGCCGACGCTCCTGTCGCTGATTGGCGCTCGCCCGCTGCTTCGCCGGTGTCACGAGTTCGGGACGGTAAGACTCGGTGCTGTGGTCTGTCTGGGGCCAATGCCAGCCTGGTTGCCGGTCCGGCTCAACGTGGCGGCGCTCACGCTCGCCTACCCATGGGGTAGGTTAGGCCCGTGTTGAGCAAGGGACCGGTTTCGCCCGCCCTCCACGGCCTGCTCGACTACGTGCTTGGGGTGGTGCTCGTACTGGCGCCCTTCGTGCTTGGCTTCGACGACGACACCGCGACGGCGGTGGCCGTCGTGGCTGGTATCGCCGAACTCATCGTGGCCGCCACCACGGCGTGGTCGAGGGGGATCATCAAGCTGATTCCGCCGGCGGTTCACGGGGTGATCGACTACGTCTTCACGGCGGCGCTGATCGTCGCGCCATTCATCTTCGGGTTCTCCGAGGACGGGAGGGCACTGACCTTCTTCCTTGTCCTGGGGATCGGCGGCCTGCTCTTGGTCGCGGCGACCCGGTTCGTGCCTGACGAGTCG
>JAABUS010000241.1_pt1 | contig 138278 bp, 118 predicted proteins | sample 5560161 | NCBI WGS metagenome assembly JAABUS01 (sample SAMN10711885, study PRJNA513376) | rock metagenome | isolation source: Antarctica rocks | place: Antarctica: Victoria Land, Trio Nunatak nord | collected 2016-01-04 | reverse complement strand
CGACAGTTGACGTGCCGACAGTTGACGTGCCGACAGTTGACGTGCCGACAGTTGACGTGCCGACAGTTGACGTGCCGACAGTTGACGTGCCGACAGTTGACGTGCCGACAGTTGACGTGCCGACAGTCGCGGTACCGACAGTCGAGGTGCCGACAATTCCCGAGGTGCCGACGATCCCGGAAGTACCGACGGTGGATGTGCCGACAGTCGAAGTACCGACAATTCCCGAGGTGCCGACGGTTGAGCAACCTGCCTTAGAGCCAACCATCTCCGAGAGTTCGGCCTTGCCGCTGGCCACGCCATCCTCATTGGGCAATCAACGCGTGAGCTCCCCATCGAATGCGAACATCCAGGCTGCGGCCGCAGCCGTGGATTGTAACGCACCCGGGCCCAACAGGGACCTCACGGGATGCACCTTTAACGGCCGTCAGGACCTCAGTGGCGTGGATTTCAGCGGATCCAACCTCACCAACGCCACCTTCAACAACGCGGTCCTGAATGGCGCGACCTTCAGCAGTACCACCACCTTCAGCGGCACGACCTTCAATGGGGCAGAGTTGAACGGTGCAGACTTCAGCGGCACGTCCCTCGCCAACACCACCTTCGATGGGGCGTCATTGGTCTGTGCCGATTTCAGCAATTCGACCACCACCTCCAGCACGACCTTCAATGGGGCGGATTTGACCGGAGCGGACTTTACCGGTGCGAATATCACCGATGCGAAATTTGGCGCGACGACGACCTGCCCGGATGGCACCTTGGGTGGAGCGAACGGGAATACCTGTGTAAACAACCTGAGCAATGGTGGGTGCGACACGACTCCAACCGTGACGACCAGCCCAACGGCTACGGCCACCACGGGAGCCGGTCCAACGGCCACCGCCACCACGGGAGCCGGTCCGACCGCCACCACAGGCGCTGGCCCAACGGCCACCGCCACGGCCACCACGGGAGCTGGTCCGACCGCCACCGCCACCACTGGCGCCGGTCCAACGGCGACAACCAGTCCGACCGTGGTAGGGGCCACTGTCACCGCCACCATGACGCAAACAGCCGGTGTCACTCCTACCCAGCAAGGAAGTACGCCTACGCCAACCGTGGTGTCAACGATGACTGTCACCCAAACCCCTGTCAGTACGGCCACAGAAACGCAATCATCGGAGACAGTCACACCAGTTGTGACTGCGACGTCAGCTACTCAAACCGGTACCTTGACCCCTACGGTGGAGGCTGGAGCTCGAACGGCCACGACCACGAATACCGGTTCGGCAAGCGCCACAAAGACGCCGGTGGCACTGCAAGCGTTGCCGAACACGGGCAGTGGTAGCGGTCCTGGCCGGCCACAGAGCGATCCGGCCGAGATGTTGCTCGTCGGCATGGCTTTCTTCGGACTCCTCGCCGCTGCCGCGATCGCACGCAAGCAGCACTGGTTCGACTCTCGATCGTAGACGCGCATTCAGATTGATCTGGTTCACGGGTTTGCCTGAGTGACTACGTACGGTCGCCCGGCTCACAGGGGAAAACGGCGCGAGATTACTCTCGCGCCGTTTTCTTGTCCTTTTGCATCAGGTGCGAGTAGTCTCGCGCGGTGCGTCGACGATCGATGTGATAGTGGAGGTCATGATCGGAGCCACACTCTTCCGACCTGAGCAGCGTCCAGACCTATCGTTTGAAACCACTTTTCTGGTGCCGGGAACCGGCTGTTACAGGATGCGGATGCGGAAGAAGCGATAGGTACCTGGCCGCGTGCGGACCGCAACGAAACGACAAGCGGCCAGAAGGTGATGGCGGAATCATCTCCGGCGTCGGACGGACGCGCGTATCTTTTTCGATGATCGAACCACAGGCAGGGTTTGCGACCGTTCCAGACCCGCATTTCATGGGCATCTATCTCGTGATGCCTGAGAGAACGAACACCACACTTCAGTGACCTGAACACGTCGTGAGAACCAACGACGCGAGCCGCCCGTTTTGTACCCCTTGGGGAAGCGATCGGCTGTCCAACCACCCAAGACCATGCTTGAGGAACCAGACTCCAGCAGCACTCTCTGTCATTCCAGCGAGCCTTCTCCGATCGCGTACATGCAATGATGGCGAATCCTTTTTTGCGGCCAGTCGTTTCCTTCTGTGCAGGCCGTCGTGCAAACGCGGCGATGAGGTGGTACGGGCGTTCAATCCGAATGGCTCACCGCTGCCCATCCGGATTCGTCAGGAGGCAGCGACGTACATGGCTCAAGGTGTTTTTGGAACATGATTGTGACCGGCCCCAGCGACCATCAGGATCCTGCCGATTCCGGAGCCCTACCGAGTCGCACAGATAGCGAAATCCTCGCCGAGGCATCAGCATCAGTGCCAAACGAGTGGGAAGAGGTCGAGCTTGCCCAACATGATCCGTTCGCCTTCGCCCCGCTTTACGAACGCTACGTGGATGCCATTTTTGGGTATTGCCTGCGGCGAACGAGCGATCGGGAGCAAGCGGCGGATCTGACAAGTCAGATCTTCGTAAAGGCACTCGGCGCGCTTCATCGTTTCAGTATCCATGCCGATAGATCGACGTTTCGGAGTTGGCTGTTCTCGATTGCCCACAACCATGTGGTCGATGTCCACCGTGCGCGGCGTGAGCAATCGTCGCTCGACGACCGGCCCCGTTCGATCCCTGATCCCGCTCCTTCACCGGAGGAATACGCACTCGCCAGCGAACGTCGGCAGGAACTCGTCGTCGCCATGGCGGGATTGACCGAGGGGCAGCGCCAGATCGTCGAGTTGCGGTTGGCCGGATTGACCGGCCCGGAGATCGCCGCCGTCCTGGGAATGCAGGTTGCCGCCGTCAAATCCGCGCAGTTTCGCGCCTATGCCCGGCTTCGGCACCTGCTTCGGCATATCGACCATGGCGGGTCGCCCGATGCTGCCGGAGCTGCCGGAGTTGCCGGACCCGAATCATCGACACCTTTACTCACCGTGCAGGAGAAAACCGATGTCTGATCCCGGCAACCTGTGGACTCGTTCGCACGGCAGAACCCAAAGGAGTGCGCGCATGCGCCAGGCGCCAGGAGATCCCGTGAAGACCTCCGCCAATATCGAACGTTTCGCCGAGGCGCTCGACCTGCTCACCCACGGCGCAACCGATGCTCGGCTGGTGAGCGGTGAGACGGAACCGCGGCATGACGAGCAGGATCTCGCCGGGCTTGCCGAACTGATCGACACGGCGACGCGGATTCATCTGACAGACGGCGTGGAGCCAGGGGACGGAAATGCGCATGCACCCGTGCATCTGGAAATGGAACGAAAGCAGTCGATCTGGGAGGAAGTCATGCGATCGCAGCAAGAAGCCAAGACGTCGACCGGGGATTCCCGATCCATCACCTCAGTGGTGAATGGACGGTCGGTGCCGGTCGAATGTGTGGGGACGGGTCCGGCAACGGCGCACCTGCCAACAGCCCGGCAACGACCCTCACCTGCTGGGCGGTTTCGGACGCGAATCGACATTCAGCCGGTGGTGACGACGTTGCTGGTGGCGGCGTTGATCGTCGCGATTGTGGCGGGATACCGCGGATTCGGTGGGGGAAGTGGATCCCTCGTAACGCCGACGGCGTCCGCCCATGGCAACCCGGAACTGGCGGCGATCGGGAGCCCGGAAGTGTCTCCGGCGACGACGTTTGCCTGCGATGTTCCCGGCACGCCGGTTGCCAGAGACGTCACCTCGCAGTCGAATAGCTACGGGTACGAGAAGCGGGGTCCGATCAGCGACCCGCAGGCGGCGGCGATCCCGGACCTGATGGCGCGCTTCGCCGCATGCATGAAGGGTCCCGTTCCCGACTACCTGGGGCTCGAGTCGATCGGTACGGAGCGTTTCGTGACCGACCTTCGGCAGGCTGTCGGGGGAACACCTACCGACATGACCGCGATTCGACCGCGGTCGACAGTGCTAACGACCGCCTGGGAGGGACCGCTACCGGCGTCCGAAGATCCGGAGCGTGTTATATGGATGACGTCGAACGGAACACCGGAGGTACTCAACATGTTTCTGGGCACGGCTCAAAGACTCGAGGATGGACGAATTGGGTTCCTGGCGACCATTGCGCCGAAGGACGTTGCCCCGATCCCGGATCAGGTGTGGCGGGAGCGGAACGATACCGCGATGCTTTCCGTATGGTTCATCGGTCTCGAGCAGACCGATGCCGGACTCCGGGTCGATGAGATGTTCGGCATGTGCGGAGGAGGTATGTGTGTCTCCAGCTTCGGCGCGGATGCCGCGACGCCAGCCGCCTCACCGGTGGTTTCGGATTCCAGGCGATTGCCTGACGCGACCCCATCTCCCGCCGCGTCCGGTGCGTCTGGCGCGTCCGGGATCTGATTCGCTCGCAGTAGCGTGGAGAGCGGGGAGCCTTCACGGCTCCCCGTTTGGCGTTCGGCTGCTGTCACTGGCTCGGGGGGGCGCTGAGGGACGCAGAAATTGCTCAATGTTTGGCCCGCCCAAAGGTATGGAATTGCGCCAGGCAATGCGATGATAGGGCATTATTCGGGACACCCCGGTGGGTGCCAACAGCCGTGCCAACTGCTGTGCTGCCCGGTTCGACGGGACGCTTGAAGAGACAGGAGATTCCGTGACCACACATCACTTCCAGCCAGACCACTACTTCACGACGATCGGTGCCCATCTGCCCGTGCTCACGATCGCCCCCGGTGACACGGTCATCACGACGACGGTCGACGCCTTCGGTCGCGATGCGCGCAACGAGCAGGTTGCGGGTCGTCCTAACCCGCAGACCGGGCCATTCTTCATCGAGGGCGCCGAACACGGCGACACGCTTGTTGTCCGGATCGACCGCCTGACCCCGAACCGCGCCACCGGATTCACGAATGCGGTGCTCGCCCCGAATGTGGTCGATCCCGAATTCGTCCGGGAGTTGCCAGCGCTTCCACGCTTCGACTGGCGAGTCGACATGGACAGCAGAACCGTGACGCCCGAGATCCCGATCCCCGGCCTCGAGGCGCTTCACCTGCCGCTCGAACCGATGCTTGGGTGTTTCGGCGTGGCTGCCCGTGGGGGGCAGGCGATCTCGACCATGACGTCGGCCGAGCATGGCGGCAACATGGATTACCGTGGTTTCACGGAGGGCACAACGGTTTATCTGCCGGTGTTCGAACCCGGTGCGTTGTTCCACCTGGGAGACGGTCACGCTGCCCAGGGTGACGGCGAGATCGTTGGCACCGGGATCGAGATCTCGATGGAGGTGCAGTTCACCGTTGGGTTGCGGAAGGGATGGACGATCCACTGGCCGCGTGGCGAGCACGAGGACGCGATCTTCGTTGCCGGCAATGCGCGTCCGCTCGATCAGGCACTCCAGCATGCGACGACCGAGATGCTGCACTGGCTGCAAGCCGACTACGGTTTGGATGTGCGGGCGGCGAGCGCCGTGCTGGGACAATGCGTCGAGTACGACGTCGGGAACGTCTATGACCCGGCGTACACGATGATATGCAAGGTGTCGAAGCGGATTCTGGCGATGCTGGCCAAGCCGTAGCGGCGATCCAGCGCACCGGATCGTCCATGTAGAGCATGCCGGTCGATTTCAAGGTACGTTGCGGCGGGCGGACACAGGGTACGTCAGCTTCAGATTGCTGCCGGCACCGATGGCGAGCTTGCTGGCCTGCTGGCTTACTTGCGTGCTGGTATCTCTTCGCCATTCATCGATTCATCTTCGGACCGGACGCTTCGGGCGAACCGATAAGGGGTCGATGCCACAGGGGCAAATCCCGTTCGAGCTTGCGAGGCACATCTTCTGACCGCCGCTCTAATGTTCGAATGTCAGCGCCTCGGCCTCGTCCAGCAGCCATGATCCGGGCGCATGCCCCGTTTCGTAGCGGTGAACATTGCTGATGAGCGGACGATTCCCCTGGCTCATGATCCTGGCATTTTCGGAAGCCTGCTGTTTCCACGCGCCATCGATAAGGGAAATGGGATCGGTGCGGGCGATCTCTTCGGGGGCGATGGCGAGGTGCTCAGCCCAGAGGTGGGCGCGGACATCCCGTGCAAGATCGGATTCGTGTACCAGTGCATTGAGCTCACTGTCGGTCACCAGGCCGCGGGTATTGAGGTTTGCGGACCCAACCGAGAGCCATTCATCGTCGACGATCGTGACCTTGGCATGGACGTAGATGGGACGGTACCGAAACGGGTCGACTCCCGCATGGGGACCGGACGCGTAAATGCTGTAGACCTCTACAAGTCCACGCTCGCCGTCGGCCTTGCGCAGAGCCATGACATGCTTGTCGTTATCCCACTTGCCGCTATACGCCTGCGCGGGCAGGACAATCACGATCCGAAACGATTCCGCGTGTGGTGCGTTCATGGCGTCGATCAGTGCCTCGACGACATCCGGAGACCAGAGGTATTGATTCTCGAGATAGATCAACCGCTGCGCGCCACGGATGAGTTCGACGTAGGCGTGATGGATCCCGAATTCCCCTTGCGGTGCGAACTCGTACGTGCGGGGAGGAATAGTGCGTACGATCTGGACGGGCGTGTGCCAGGCCGCATCGACGACAGGCTCCTGGTGCGGGAGGTCGGTCTCACCGGTGACGGCGGACCAGCGTTCCCGGAAGTTGTGCTCGACATCGACAACCGTCTCGCCCTCGATCCTGAGCTGAACGTCATGCCAGTTCGGCCCTCCACGTAACGGGTGCGCGAACTCGTCCCAGCGATCGCCCTGAAATGTCGTGAGATCCATCCCGCCGACGAACGCCGTCTGGCCATCGATCACGACGGTTTTCTGATGGTGGCAATGAGAGAGATGGGCGCTCTTGTCGAGCACGCAACGGAGGTCGACTCCTGCCTGTGCCGCTGCAGCCTCGATTTCACGGTGGACCGTATCGACCGCGCGCGCGGTGGGCTGGATGAGGGCAGGCGCGCCGGCCCAGAGAAGAATGCGAACCGGGAGACGTTTGGCGGCCTCGATCAATACCGGGAGCAACTGGGTGCTGACAAGGGATGTCCCCGGTTTTCGTTCGAGGGGCGTGTTTGGAGTCAGGCACCATCCGGCGATGTAAACGTAATCGTGGGCACCGGTGATCGCCTCGTGCAAGGCAGACAGATACTGATCCCCATCGATCAGCGGTGTCAGGTGATTGTGGGCGCGGGGTGGGGTGCCGCCGGGATACCATTGCGGCGCTTCTCCCCACCATTGATCGCGGGCGCTCGATCGCCGCGTCTCATCGATATCGCCCCGATGCAGCGTCTGATGGTGATGCCGGCGCAGCAGCCTGCGGGAAACCGGTCCCAGACTGCTTCCGAGGACCCTGCCAGCGACCGATTCGAGCCCGCTCCCTATTCCCAAAGGTCATTCCTTCGCTTCGTTGATCCAGGTCGACCACGCAACCCACGAGTTTGCGAACACTGTGCATTAACGATGCCCCGCCGGTCGCGCTGCCGGTCGCACTGCCGGTCGCGCTGCCGCGCCCGTTCCGTTTCCATCGCGGAGTGCGCAACGATGCTTCAGGTGCCACCGTATCCCGCGATGACAGGCGATCGTAGGCACCCCTCGCGCGTAGCGAACGATTCCCACGAAAACCGTGGGCAGGCTGATACGCAGGCTTGCGGTGCCAGCAACCTTGATATCGGCACCATACGCGAAGATCAGGGTGGGGATGATGACCTCCCCACCGGCGACGCCCAAAAGGCTACTCACCAATCCAATCCCCAGGCCGAAGAGGATCCCGGCGATGATATCCGTTGCCGTTCCGTTGGGAAGCAACCGGCCGGTTGCTTTTGGCAGGAAGCTCTCGAAAATCAGCGCGATGCCTACCACAAGCAAGAGCCCCGCAATCAGACGCTCCAGCAATGAGTTTTTGCTAATCGTTTAGCCTGGACCTTGGGGACTGTATGTCCCCAGGAACTTCTCCCTCTTTTCGGCCGCAGGTATTGCATTCTTGCTAATGTGAGTGTATGATCACTCACATGAAGCAGCTACTAGAGACCCCGACAGCATCACTCCGGAAGGCCGCTATCGCGACAGCGGCCGTGACTGCCTTCGCAAGGAAGGGATACTACGCGACCACCGTCGCCGATGTCGCTGCGCTGTCTGGCTTCTCGGCGGCGTACGTGTTTCGGCTCTTCAGCGACAAGCTCGGCTTGTTCGTGGCGGCGATCGATCTCTGCTATCAGAGAATCGGAGATGCCTTGGCAGACGCTGCATCCAAGGCGATTGACCAGTCAACGGAGAAAGTGATCGGCGCGATGGGTGCCGCCTACGCAGACCTGATAGCGGATCGTGATCTGCTGATGGTGCAGGTGCATGCACAAAGCGCGGCGGACATCCCGGAAATTCGGGAAGCGGTCCGGCAAGGATATGCGAGCATCATCCACCTTGTCAGGGAGCGCTCGGGGGCGGACGACACGCGGATCCAACTCTTTGTCGCACGAGGCCAGCTCTGCCATCTGATCGTGACGGCGGGTCTCAATGAGCTCGACGCACCGTGGGCTCTGGCACTCACGCAGGGAATGAGGCATCCCGGGCGGGAACCGGGAGCATGAGCAGCGATGAAGCCGTGGCCCTCCGATACGGAATCCGGTTGAATGGCACGTGAACCGGCACTGCGGGCGGGTGTCAATCATGCAGAATCGCCAGAACAGCTTGGGAGATCGACCCAATCGGCAGAGTTTATCCTCGCAGCGCGGTCGAGCGGCGCCGAATCGGCTTGACGCGGCTGCCGGCGTCGCCGCCCGTGTCGCTGCCCGTGTCGCTGCCCGTGTCGCTGCCCGTGTCGCTGCCCGTGTCGCTGCCCGTGTCGCTGCCCGTGTCGCTGACAGATCTGCCTCTCTGGTCGATCGGGCGGACATTCCTGCGGGAAGTCGGCCCCTACAGATCTGTAGAACGTCAGCATCTCCCAGCATTGCGGGAGGTCAGTGCCTCCCAGCCTTGCGGCCCAAACTTCTGACCATTCATCAAGCCTACGTTGCCGCTACACCCATAACGTAATCGTTCGCAGCTGCCGCGACTTCGCGGCATTCATCTTCCGTTCGAGAATGATTGATCGTTCACACACTATCCGTGGCCACATTGAAACGAGGAGTTTTTCCATGAATCATCTGTCTGGATCACCATCGAAGACCGCAACCGTTGTGCAGCTTCCAGGCATCGTTGAACCGGAGGACTTCGAGATCCTGACCATCCCGATGCCACAGCCCGGGCCCGGTCAGGTGCGTATCCATGTCGAAGCCACGGGTATCTCCTTTGCCGAGCAGCAGATGCGGCGCGGCAAGTACTACGATCAGCCAGCCTATCCGTTCGTGCCCGGCTACGACTTGGTGGGACTGGTCGATGCGGTCGGTGATGGTGTCGAACGCGCGATGATCGGACAACGGTATGCGGCAATCACGAAGATCGGTGGTTGGACGACCGCTGCGATCGTGGATGCCGGCGACCTGGTGGCGGTCCCGGATGGCGTGTCTGCTGTTGACGCCGAGACGCTCGTGGTCAATGGGTTGACAGCCTGGCAGATGTTGTACCGCACGGCGAAGGTCACGTCGGGAGATGTGATTCTCGTTCTCGGCGCAAACGGTGGGGTCGGTTCGACGCTCGCGCAGCTCGCTATCAAGGATGGCATTCGGGTGATCGGAACGGCATCGGAGCGTCATCACGACGCCCTGCAAGGGCTCGGCGTGGAGCCGCTCGATTATCACGATGTGGATCGCAACGCAGCTCGCGGCGCGGATCTCACGGCGCGGGTCCGGGACCTTGCTCCGGATGGGGTGGATGCCGTCTTCGACCACGTCGGTGGGCGTGGGATCGGCGATTCGTGGCGGTTACTGGCCAAGGGCGGCACCCTCGTTTCCTACGGCAGCGCCTCGACGCGGGATGACCCGGGGGCATCCCGGTTGCCGGTGCTGAAGTTGCTGGCGCGAATCGGTCTCTGGAATCTGTTGCCGAACGGCAAGCATGCATCATTCTTCAACGTCTGGACCGGCCGTCGGAATCTCGCACGGTTTCGCGTCCGCCTGCAGGAGGATCTGGGTGAGGTCTTCCAGTTACTGGCGAGCGGGGATATTCATGCCCAGGTTGCCGCCCAATTCTCCCTGACCGACATCGCGGCGGCGATGCGTCTCGCGGAATCGAAGACGGCCAGCGGCAAAGTCGTGCTGGTTCCCGACGCGGGTTGACACGATATCCGGGCGGCGAGCAACCGAGTCTGCTCTCGCGTACGGCAACCGTTGTTCTTGGCACCGGCATCGGAGCCATCATCCTATTTCGGGCAATCACGGCCGTCACTCGCCCCAAAGCCCACAACGAAGGATTCGACATGCAATCTGCAGCCGCTTCCAGACATGGATTGATCATGATCCACCGATGGTTTTGTCTTCCTCAACCTCGGGATCCTGGTGCAGCTGGTGCAGGCGGTGCTTGCCAGCCAGGAATTGTTGGCGGACAAAAGCTGGTCTGATTGTGATCCAAAACAACATGTTGGGGAATCTGGTTGTGCTCACGACCATGGTGATCGTCGGTGTCGCGCTGTTCGGAGGCGGCAAGCATGTGCCGCTGCCGCCCCTCGACAATCGGGCCGCGGTACGCGCGATCGTTTTTGTCATGTCGATCGTGCCCCAGCTCAAGCTTGGCGTTGCGACGAAGGAAAGCTCGATGCCGATGGCGTGGAGATCGCCGGCGAATGCATGAGCTCCTCGCCGGGCATGACCGTGGAAACGGAGGCCCCATCCGTCCTGTCCGGTCCGGGTACGGACCGTTCCTCGAACTCGTCGTCCAGCCGAACGGTCGCGATCGATCCTGAAGGAAGAGTGGCTCTGCCCGTATCCGGGAGGCCTTGCACGTCCTTCGCATCCGCGCCTGGCACTCCGCACCACGTCCTTGCGCTTGTCTTTCCGGCCTCGTTGTCTCAGGAGGGCATTCCCGTTTCCTGATCGCTGAACTCGAGCGGCAGGCCGAAACGGGCGAACAGGTCCCGGTTGGCAAAGCGAACCAGCGAAGCGATCGCATCGCCTTCGACCGCGAGAACCATCACCGCATGCGCCACGAATACGCTGGAATCGTCATCCCTGAAGTAGGCCGCGACCGCCGGTTGGCGATTCGCCCTGATCGGCACCAAGCGAAAGCGATCGAGTCGGCCACGACCACCGCCTGGTACCGAGGAGAGGAATGACCCAATGGATGTTCGCCCCACATAACGGTCGGGAAGCGGCGGCATCGACAACACCGCGTCCTCGGTGAGGGTTGCCACGAGACCATCGATATCGGCAGACTCCCATGCATCGATCAACCGTCGAACGAGTCCCTGTTCTGCACCGAGACTGGTTGGAGCATGCTCCCGCGACACGATCCCGGCACTCCGCTGCTGCCTGATGGTGACACGTGCCCGTTGCAGGGCGCTGTTGACGCTGGTGACACTGCTTGCCAGCATCTCCGCCACCTCGGCGGCGGGATAGCCGATAACATCGCGCATCAACAGCACGGCGCGTTGCCGCGGCGGGAGCAATTGGACGGCTGAGACAAACGCAAGCTCGATGCTTTCCTGGAGCTCGATCACTGCTTCCGGTCCCAGCTTTGGGGCCGTCAGCTCGTCGACGAGCCGGTCAGGATATGGATCGAGTCGCATCGTGTCGATATCTCCTCTGGATCTTCCCGATCCGGCGGGGATCAGCGCCGATGTCGTCACCTCGTTCCGGCGCGATCGACCCGTCAGGGCGGTGAGGCAGACATTCGTCGCGATCCGGTAGAGCCACGCGCGGACCGGGGCATTCGGCTTGAATGTGCCGAGATGTCGCCAGGCCCGCAGGAGGGTTTCCTGCATCGCATCATCCGCGTCGTCGAGCGAGCCAAGCATGCGATAGCAATGGATGTGAAGCTCGCGCTGGTATGGGCGAGTGATCGCGGCGAACGCCTGCTCATCTCCTCCAAGCGCCGCCGCGATCGCATCGACCTCGCTTCCAAACGGCTCGGGATCATGCGTTTGTTGCGTCATACGGCTCACCTATTCGATTCCGAAGCGATACGATCCAACCTGTCGCGCACTCGATGACGCGGGCGGCACGGCGCACCGCTCGATGATTCGCTCCTGGAATTGATGGAAGGCAGCGGTGTCGCTGAGCGCATGCTGGCCATCCCCCGAGTCGAACCCGGCGATGTGGAGGAAGGTGAGGCCATCGTCCAGAACGAATGTTGAATAGCGAAGCCCCTCTGGCATCGATGCGTGAAGCTCTTCATAGACCTTTTTGACCAGCACCTCATTTTCGGTGGCGTGGTCGGATGTGACGGTGTATCGAACGACTGTGTGGTTCATGGTAGTCCTTCCTTCATCACGAGTGTCCGGGGCCTCGGCGGACGTCAATTGAAGCGTCGCGTTTCCAATGCTCAATGCGTTGCTCCTCACTCTGTGTAACTCCATAAGCTGCTCGAACTCATCGGTCTGCCATTTTCTCGAAGAATCTCCTCCGTGCGCATCCGGACAGCGACCGCCTGCCGCTCTGGCTCCAGGAATCGCCGTCCGACCTGTGCTCGTTAGTTCGACGCCTGGGTACGGGCGAGATCTGTTCCGGTGCTCTGCTGCCTGAATGGTCTCCAGCGGGGGAATACGATCAGGGCGACGATTCCCCCGATGCCGGCAAGGATGGAGACGACCACATAGGCGGCACGAAACGCGTCAAACATCACGATCTCACGGGCCACAGGGTCGGATATCAACGCTGCGTCGTTCCCGCGTGCGATCAGCACCGTTGAAACGGCGGCGATACCGACAACGCCACCGATTTCCCGCATCGTTTCCACCAAACCGGAGGCGAGCCCGATCGTCGCGTCGTCGACCCCGGCGAGCGCTCCAATACTGACGGCCGGTGCCGACAGACCGATGGCGATTCCGGCCAGGAGAAAGGCGGGAAGCACATCCGTTACATAGGCGGCATCTGCGGGAACGCGGACCATCCATGCTGCCCCGATCATGAGCAACACCATCCCGGTTACCAGGATTGGACGCACCCCGAGAGATGAGACAAGGCGGCCACCTGCGATCGCCGAGGCAACGAAGGCCATCCCTGATGCAGCCAGCCAGGCAACGCCGGTCCGCGTCGGCGAGTAATCGAGCTCTTGCTGCAGCAAGAGTGAACCGAGGAAAATAAAGGCGAAGAACGACCCGAATAACAGGAACGACGCGATATCAGCGGCGACCATCGTTCGATTTCTGATGACGGACCCAGGAATGAGGGGAGAGCGGGATCGTGCTTCGATCGCTCCAAATCCGAGCAGCATCACGATTGCCGCACCAAAGAGGACGAGGGTGAGTGGTGTGGTCCAGCCATGCTCCGCTCCCCTGTTTACGGCGTAGACCAGCAAAAGCAGTCCACTGGTGACGGTGGCCGCTCCAGCCGCGTCATAGTGGCGACCTGTTTCTGAGGGACGGTCATCCTTCAGAAGCAGGAACGCTAGCATGACCAGCAACACCCCAATCGGGACATTGATAAAGAAGATCCATCGCCAGCCGGGACCATCAGTCAGCACTCCACTGGCAATGACGCCCACTGAGGCGGACGATCCAGCAACCGCGCCATAGATGCCGAGCGCCCAGTTCCGTTCCCGTCCCTCCGGGAAGGTCACTGCCAGGATCGAAAGGGCAGACGGTGCAAGCAGTGCTGCGCCAAATCCCTGGACCGCCCGGGCACCGATCAGGATCTCGACCGAGCCGGCAAGACCTGCGAACAACGACGCGATCGCGAACAGCACGAGACCGACCAGGAAGATCCGCCGCCGTCCCAGGAGATCACCCATCCGTCCGCCAAGCAGGAGAAACCCGCCGAGGACAAGGCCGTACGCGATCACGATCCACTGCAGCGTGCGTTGAGGCATGTCCAACTCGTCTTGAATCGCCGGCAGCGCGACATTGACGATGGTCAGATCCAGGACCACCATGAACTGCGCCACGCAACACAGGGCAAGGATCGAGCGTCTGTCGTTCCCTCTCGTCATTGGGTCTCCTTCGATACAGGCTCATTTTCCGGAATGAACGGCGGGACGGCGGGACGGCGGGACAGCGGATCCATGGTGAGGCACGGATTCGCAGATGCGACGGTCCTGAAAGACGGTCAGCATCTATCCATAGAACCGTCCTGGGCGCGAAAACTCATCGGAGATGTTGAGGGAGCGAATATTGTGGTCTCTCGGGTGTTCGCCGAGACGACGTTCGTGGGATGTGACGCAGCGGAGTGAGTCGTCATCGAGGGGCACTACGGCGAACAGCATTCGGTGCTGCATCCCCAGCGGACCGCGACTGGAGGAGCCAGGGAGCCAGGAGGTGGGAAGGCTGGAACACCGGGCTACAGGCGCACGTCTGCATCCATTGCGGCGCGTCGATACCTCCAGGTGATGGGATTCGCGGTAAGAGGCTTCGATCGTCTGGGAGCCGGTGTGGAGATGTGCGTTGGGCTCAGTCGGCCGACGAGCGAACGACGGTATTCAGCGTGTCCGGCGTGTCCGGCGTGTCCGATTGCTCCCGTCGGCCAGTGACGAAGAGCACGACGACGACACCGAGCAGGAGCGCACCGGTGAGGAAGAAGGTCGCGCGGAAACCGTATCCGGCCGCCAGGCCCGATCCGGCAAGCGGTCCCACAAATCCACCGATCGAGGCGGCGGTCGCCATCATGCCGTAGACCAGGCCGCGACGACTCGGATCTGTGCCCTTGGCCACAAGCGCGTTGGCGGAAGGAATCATGCCACCGGCAAAGACCCCGAAAACGGCCTGCAGCGCGATCATCTGCCAGGGGTGTTGGGTGAGCGACATCGGCAGATAAATCAGCCCGGCGCCGATCGCACAGGTCATCAGCACCTTTCGATATCCATGCTTGTCGCCGTAACGGCCCAGGAAAATGGCGGAGATCGCACTGGTGATCCCGAGCACGCCGAGCGAGAGGCCCGCCAGTGTCGAGGCGTTTGACGCGCCGTTCGAGAGCTGCTTGATGAAGAGCGACATGATGGGCTGCACGGCGCCCTCGGCGGCCCGGATACCGAACATGGCGATCGTCATGCCGAGCAGGAGCGGAGCCATGAGCAGCCGCCACGCTCGCTCCTGCGCAGGAGCACCTGCCGCCCTCACGACCGGATGGAAGTTCTCGCGCACGAAGAAGAGTGTCACAAGCGCGCCGCAGAGCATCATGCTGGACGCGAGACCGAAGGCGGGACGATAGCCGAACTGGTCCGCGACGATGCCGCCGAACAGCGGCCCGATCGCGGCGCCGGAGAAAATGGCTGTCTGGATCATGCCCAAACCATACCCGAGCCGATCCTTCGGGACGGTCGCGGCGACGAGTGCGGTGGCGGCGGTAACGGTTCCGGTCAGCGCGCCCTCGACCATCCGCAGACCGAGAATCTGCCACGGGGCGGTTGCCAGGCCCATCAGTCCGATCGTGCAGAAGGCCGCGAACTGCGCGCGCAGCAGCATTGGCCGGCGGCCTTTGCGATCCGCGAGTGCTCCCCAGATGGGAGCGGTGAACGCCATCACGCCCGCCCCCCCGGCGTTGACGAGACCAGCCCACAGGGCTTGTTGCTTGTCCGAATGGATTCCCAGATCGCCGAGGAAGAAGGGAAGAAATGGCGCGCGCATGCTGAACGCCATGATCGCGAGCAACTGCGCGGCCCAGATCGCATAGAGATTTCGCCGCCAGTTGATCTTCCGGTCACCGCGGTCAAGGAGGGTTCCCGAAGCATCCCGGCCCGTATCCTCTGCCGTCGCATGCGCGGCGGAAAGAGCATCGGGCGAACTCGGGGAACCGGCAGCGTTGTCGGAGGGAAGACCCTTTTGTGAAGGCAGGAGTTTGGCAAGTGTGTGATTACGCATCCTGTCCCGAGTCTATCGCCCTTCGCGGAATCGGGCAATTGCGACCGCTGCAGGATGCCGATCGGGCGGAGGCCGGCCCGGCCCGATCCTTGTCGATCCCGCTGAGGATGGCGTCGCTCGGGGATGGCGATGCTGACCAGTCACTCCGAGTCGAGCAACGCGGCGTGGCCAGGTCGCCGGTCAAGGACCTGCTGACGGTATGTGGTGCCCCACGCCTGCATCGCCATAATCACTGGTTCCAGGGAGTGTCCGAAATCGGTCAGCGAGTATTCAACGCGGGGAGGTACCTCCCCGAAGACATTTCGATGGATCAGGCCGTCCGTCTCCAGCTCGCGGAGTTGTAACGTCAGCATCCGTTGGGTGACGCGCGGCAGGAGACGACGCAACGCACCGAATCGCGTTGGACCATCGAGGAGATGGAAGAGAATGGCACCCTTCCACTTGCCGCCGACGACATCCATTGTCAACTCCACCGGGCATTCGATCCCGACTCGATAGCCGCGATCTGTTGCTCTTGCTGTGGTAGTGGTGGTACTCGTCATGATGTTGCTCGCCTGATCGATCGGAGGTGGTTGAATATTCCCGGATCGAACCATTGGTATCAATTATGTAGCTACACAACAAGAATGTGCGTACTTGTGATTCCTGTTGTTGGGTTCATACTAGCATGTATGGATGGCCCCTCGAAATGGACGACGGGCCGGCGTATCGAAGAGAGCAGCAAGATGGAAACGTCAGTAGTGCGACAAGCTGAGATGCAGGGAAGTATGCTAGGGACGGCGCGGGCTGCCATTCAGCATGCATTTGGCGAGCCGTCGGTGATGACGATCGAGGAGATCGCGGTGCCGACCCCGGCAGCGGGAGAGGTCTTGATCCGGACGCGTGCGGCTGGCATCAATCCGGTCGATGTGACGACGAGCAAGGGAGGCGGCATTGCCGGCCTGCTCCCGGACGACGCGCTTGAGGCTGGACTGATATTTGGGTGGGACATTGCCGGGGTGGTCGTCGCGCTCGGTGAGAGGGTGACGGGATTTGGGCTTGGAGACCGGGTTTTTGGGCTGATCAGGTTTCCCACCCCCGGCAAGACGTTCGCGGAGTATGCGACGGCTTCGATTGATGAGATTCACGCGATCCCCGGCGGCGTTTCATTCGAGTTCGCAGGTGCGGTGCCGCTTGTGGGTTTGACCGCGTGGCAGGCACTTTTCGATCATGGTGGACTCGAACGAGGTCAGACGGTCCTTGTCCACGGCGGTTCTGGTGGGGTTGGGCACGTCGCCATCCAGCTTGCGAAGCATGCGGGTGCGCGCGTGATCGCGACGGCGTCGGCGGCGAATCGTGATGTGGTGCTTGGCTTTGGTGCGGACGAGGTGATCGACTATCGGACGCAGCGATTCGAGGAACACGTGCATGATGTCGACGTCGTCCTCAATACGGTCTATGGAGATGCACTCGATCGGTCCTGGCAGGTGCTGAAACCTGGTGGGATCATCGTCAGCATCCTGGCGACGCCCGAAATTCCCGCAACTGCACCCGATGGAGTTCGTGGGAGCCGCGTTTCCGTGCATTCGGATGGTGGCGAGATCGCCAGGCTCGCGGAGTTGCTTGCGAATGGGGCGCTGCAGCCTCGCATCCAGCGGGCGGGTTCACTGGACGAGATTCGCGATCTCTTCGTGGAACTCGATGAAGGGCATGTCGTCGGCAAGCTGATCGTGACTTTTTAACGAGCATGAATCGCAGAAGACCCGGACGCACGCGTGCGTCCGGGTCTTCTGCGTGGTAGTGGTAGTGGTAGTGGTAGTGGTAGTGGTAGTGGTAGTGGTAGTGGTGGTGGTAGTGAGCGCATGGCGCGTCTCTCCCGCGATGCGAACGTCTGAAACGGCCAGAGTCACCCTGGCGAACGAGCGCGGCTCATGCACTGGATGATCTCGGTGGGATGCATTGCTGGTTGGACTGACGTCAAACGGGAAGTCTGGATTGTAGTCACACATGTCGACGGACTGCGTTGCCTGACGTCCGATAGAGTTGTGTGACAGTTGCGGCAAAGAAAAGGAGGCCGCTAATGGCCAGCACAAGTGTCCGCGTTGACCAAAAGACGCTTGCCACTATCCGGGAACTCTCGAAATCCGAGCGGAAACCCATCGGCCAAGTCATTGCGGATGCGGTGAAGCGATACGAAGACGAAAAATTCTGGAAAGAAATGCATGAGGGATTTGCGCGATTGCGTGCCGACACCGTGCATGGAAGGCGTATCAGCATGACCTCGCGCAGTGGGAGACATTAGACAACTCCGGGCTCGAGGATGAAGAGCCCTACGATACGGAGAAGGAAGCCGCGCATGAAGCCGATGGAATCGCCACGTCTGGGTGAGGTCTGGAGCGTGGTGTTCGATCCGATCAAGGGTCATGAACGGGGAGTATCAGACACGCTCTGGTTCTATCGAACGACGTTTTCAATCGAACGCCGCATGGGCTTTGTATTGTTGTTCCAATCACGCGTACGAACAAGGGCGTCCCCTCTCATGTCGCAGTCGATCCGCCAGAAGGCGGAGTCACGGTGCAGTCGTTCATCATGTGCGAGCAAGAGAAATCGGTAAGTATCTCGAGATTCCGGCGTCTCAAGGGCGCGGTGGACGAGGCCACCCTTCGACGGGTCCAGGAGCTGGTGGGAAAGTTCATTGACCGGTAGGAACACTCGCACGTTTTTCGTTTGCTTCCCTTGTCGATCATTGTCTCGCAGCGACTATTGCGGCAAAGAGTTCGTTTGGCCGACGAGGCGATTGCGACCGGCGCCCAGACCCGCCAGGAAGACGCCCATCATGGCGACAAGCAGCCCGATCAATGGCGGATCCCAGCTGCCAGTGATGTCATGCAGGGCGCCGAACAGGAAAGGGCCGGTGGCGGCGAAACAATAGCCGACGGTCTGCGCCATGCCGGACAGTTGGGCGGCATGGTGGATATCGGGTGAGCGAAGCGAGAAGAACGACAACGACAGGCTCAGTGCACTGCCCGCACAGGATCCGAAGAGCAGCATCCATATCACCACGCCGGTGGTCGGGAGGAAGAGGAGACCGAGGATCGAAACGATCCAGACCGAAACCGTGCCGATGATGAACGCTCGCTGATCGCGGCGGCGGCTGGCGAGCACCGGCACGAAGAACGAGGCCACGAACCCGGCGAGATTGGCGAACGAGAGGACCAGCCCGGCGTGCTCGTTCGACATCCCGTGGTCGCCCATCATGGTGGGGAACCACGCCACCAGCGAGTAGAAGATAAAGGACTGGAGTCCCATCACCAGTGTCACCTGCCAGGCGAGGCGGTCACGCCACAGACTGATCGCAGGACGGAATCTGCTGGACTCGGCGCGGCTCGCCGCAGATGCGTTGAGCTTCAGTCTCGGCAGAAGCGCCACGATGGCCACTGCCGAGAGCACCCCCCAAAGCGCGAGCGTGCCATGCCATCCAAAACCGGTCAGCTTCTGCAGCGGAATCGTGAGGCCGACTCCCAATGTGCCACTCGCCGACATCGCCATCGTCAGAAGGCCCGTCATCGGGCCGGTTCGATGCGGAAAGTCGCGTTTGATCGAGGCGGGAAGCAGGACGTTTGCGATGCCGATCGCCATGCCGATGACCGCAGTTCCGAGGAACAGCGCGGCGATGGTTGGAACGATCCGGATCAGGATTCCCCCAGTGAGGACGACCATCGTTCCCCACAGCACGAGATCGAGGCCGAAGCGACGAGCCAGGCGCGGAGCGACGTGCGCGAAGAGGCCGAAGCAGAGGATCGGCAAGGTGGTCAGGAGTCCGGCGGCGGTTGAGGAAATCCCGGTCGAGGCACGGATCTCCTCGAGCATCGGGGAGATGGCGATAATCACCGCGCGCAGATTGAGAGCGGAGATCAGGACGCCGAAGATCAGGAATCTGGTAAACACCCGCGATCGGGTCGTGGATGCAGGTAGTGCTGTAGGCGATGTGGGAGGAATAGGTGCAGCGGCGATGACAGACTCGACTTTCGGGCAGCAGAAAAGGGGACCATGCAAAGCAATGGCCGGAATTGCGGATGCGAGCAGGGCGAAAGACATCCAGGGTATCGCTACGAGAATGCTACACGACGCCACGCCGATCCGGATGCCTCCGGTCGATCGCACTGATGGCATCGATCCAAGCGCTCCTTCCGGGTAGCAGGCGAGTGCGATCTGAAGCCGCTGTCGACGAGCGCAGATCTCGCACTCGTGGCAACCTTGGCGCCATCTGGTCGAATGTCGTGACGAGAGTTGGACTGGTGCACTGGCAACGTTCTGGCTGGCATTGCGGGCGAGCTCGCAGCCGTGGTAGCCGAGGTGGTCGTGCCGCCATCGACAACGCGTTCTTCCCGCTTTCAGCTGGTGCAAGGAGCCCGCGCGCGCCTGGGATCCGATGTCGGTGGCTGCAGCCAGCCTGGTGCAGATCCGATCACGATCGTGACGGTTCCTTGATCGGTGTGGTCCTGACGGCGAACATCGATTGCGACACAGTTTTTAGCGACGTTTCCGTCATTCTGCTACGCCCGGCCCTGCACTGGCAGGCAAACGGCCTTCGACGCTGCGAGCGAGCAGGTCAGCCAGAAGCCGCTGTTCGCTCGCGGTGAGCTGTGCGAACGGCGAGTCGATCATGAACCGCCTCAGGAGCTGGGATCGTGCCTCAGCGCCCGCCGATGTCAGCCGCATAGCTTTGAAGCGGCGATCCCGTGCCTCAAGGACCCGCTCCAGATAACCGAGCCCCTCGAGACGGTCGGCCAGGAAGGTCACGTTGGACGGGTCGCAATGCAGCCGGGCTGCCAGATCCTTCCGCGAAAGCGGTTCACGCGCAGGATCAAGCTGCCACAGGACATCGGCCAGCACCTTGGTGAGATCCAGTTCCCGCAGCACCGTCCTGACGTGGTCCTCCAACGCGCGGGAGAGATCAAAAACGTGCTGGACCAGCTCTGCCGCCAGATGTTCGGGATCCCGGGGTGGGGTCACAGTGTTCATGCCTCGATGATACGTGATGAATTCACGAGTTGACAAGATCATGTATTCGCCCTACATTGAGTGAAGTCTTCACGTATTTATCGATCGTCATGATTGCCAACTGAAAGATACTCAATGAACGAACAGGTTATTAATCCCATGCATTCCCAACCATCGTCTATCTCGGCGCCGGCCTCGGAGACGGCGCCGCCCCTGCCGCTGCTGGCGCCGCTGCTACTCCTCGCGATGGTCCAGCTCATGATGGTGCTTGACAATACGATCATCAATGTCGCCATTCCGACAATCCAGAAAAGTGTGGGGTTCAGCGTCGGTAGCATCTCGTGGGTGGTCAACGGATACGTGCTCGCCTTTGGTGCTTTGCTGCTTCTCGGTGGACGCAGCGGAGATCTGCTTGGGCGACGCAGTGTGCTAGTCGTCGCCCTTGCGACATTCGCGGCGGCCTCGCTGGCCGGTGGTTTGACATCTAGCGAGGGCGTCATGATCGCCGCCCGCATAGTTCAGGGTGCCGCTGCCGCGTTCGCGCAGGCCAACGCGCTCTCCCTCATCGTTTCGACCTTTCCCTCCGGCCCTAGCCGCAACCGAGCGCTCGCGGTCTTCTCCGCGATGGAAGGCATCGGGGCGTCAGCCGGACTTCTTCTGGGCGGCTTCCTTGTCGAGGCCGTGTCATGGCGGTGGGTCTTCTTCGTCAACGTCCCGGTGGCGGTGATACTCGCCGTCTTGGCCCCTCGGTTCCTGCCGCAGCCCGTCCGCCAATCGAACCGCCTGGATATCCCGGGTGCCGTCACGGCCAGCGCGGGGCTCGGGCTCTCCGTTTTCGGCCTGTCGCGGGCAGCGGAACACGGCTGGACCGATCTCTGGACTCTCGGCCCCATCGCGGCCGGCGTCACCCTGCTAGCCGCCTTCTGGCTCCTCGAAGGCCGGAGTTCGAACCCCTTGATGCCACGGTGGATCTTCCGAGACCGCAATCGTGCCGGGGCGAATATCATGCAAATCCTTATCGGCGGCGGACTCTTCGGAATGTTCTTTCTGCTCACGCAGTTCTTCCAGAACGTCCTCGGCTACGGCGCGCTGAAGTCCGGCGTTGCGTTCCTGCCTGCTACGGGCGGGATCATCATCGCGGCGGCGGTGGTCTCTCAGGTAGTCGCTCGGGTCGGAGTTCGTCCTCTCGCGACTTCGGGGGCAGCATTGACGTCCGTCGGGCTGTTTCTGATGAGCCGACTGAACCCGGACACCACCTACCTAACCGGCATCCTGCCGGCAATGGTCGTGCTTGCTATCGGACTTGGACTCGTCTTCGTGCCGATGTCGATCTCCGCCGTCTCCGGCGTCGACGAGGAGCGCTCGGGGATTGTCTCCGGCGTCTCGATGACGTCCATCCAAATCGGAGGCGCGATCGGGGTCGCGATCCTGGCTACCGTGTCCACGCAGACGATCAACGACCGTCTCGCCGCAGCGGCACCGGTGCGCGAAGCCCTGTCGAATGGCTACACAGACGCGTTCCGCATTGCGGCGCTCATTGTCGCGGCGGCGGTTCCGGTCGCCTACGGGTTCATGCGCCTCCGGCCCAACGGTGCGGTGGTCCAGTCGTGACCGGTCTACGGTTGGCGATTCCGCGCGGTATCTTGGATGATGGAGCACGTCGCAAAACTTGCCAAGCTTTCGGCTACAGGCGCGAGCCACCGGCTGCCCCTGGTCGATAGCGCGGAGAACTCAGCGCCCGGGCCTGCACCTGGAATGGGTTCTCCGACGAATCTCGCTAACGATAGATATGAGAGCGATGATTCGACATAACTTCGGATGGCGATCAGTTCAGCGACTGGATCGAGCGCGCCGTCGAGTTCGAAAACCGCCCATCCCCCGTAGTTGACCTCGCGGAGCAGGCGAATCCACGCTGGCCAGTCGACGATCCCCTGACCGACCTGGGCGAACCATTGAATCTGGCGCGCGAAGACCGTGTCGTCGATCGGCACGTCCTTGGGCGCAGGGCCGACCGCATCTTTCCAGTGGGTGAGGACCAGACGATCGCGATGGCGACTGACGATCTCGATGGGATTCGAACCGGCGACGGTGTATTGCGCCGTATCAGGGCAGAGCGAGACCACCGCTGGATCCGTGAGCAGCATGAAGAGATCGGTATCCCGGCTGTCGCGGAGGATGCAGAACGCCTCCGGATGGAGGGCGAGCCGGATGCCGTGCCGGGCGGTGGCGGCTCCCACCGCATTGAGGCTCTCGGCGATCGTCTCGGCCAGCCGGAAATCAACGATGCGGGGGGATGTTCCATCCGCGTTCGCGCGGATGCCGAGCGCGGTGACCATCACCCCAGCGTCGCAGACATCGAGAAACTCGGCGTACGATTCGGCCAGTTCGATCAGCCCCGAGCGGTCATCCGGGTTCCCGAAATCGAGACGGCGATCGGTGCCGGGGACACGCGTCGACAGGAAGCCGGAGCAGATCTCCAGGCCCTGCTGTTTCACGCGTCCGGCAAATCCCTGCGCCGAGCCGTAAGCCCGGATCGCTCCGAGGTAGTCGCCGGGAGGGAAGGTTACTTCGATCCCGTCCAGACCGGCTGCCGAGACATCGGTCAGGATACGTTCCCAGAACCCGCGATCGTCCAGTTTGCCGGAGTCGAACAACGGTTCCATCTCCCCGTAGCCACCCGATCCGCCCCACTACTGCGGGTTGTACAACGTGCACAGATCGGTGGTGAACTTGATCTTCCGGATACCAGTCATGGGGAAAGCTCCTCTGAGCCACGTGGGCGGGACAGGTCGAATCATGACCGAGCTTAGAGCGCGCCTGGGAGAACGTCAACCGGGGCGCGTGGACACGGGAACGTTCAGGCGGACTCTCTGACCGAGTGAAGCCCGGTCCGGTTGCCCTCGTGGTCTTCGATAATTGCGAGGCGATGGTCTCCGTCACGTCCCACGGTTCCACGATCGTACGCGCTCCGGGTTCGGTCGCGCGGAAGAGCGTCACTTCCAAATCGGCGACGGCAATCGCCATCATTACACGAGGTGTTCCGTTGCGTGATATCGCGGCTGCAGGACTGCCCGCAGAGTCACTGTCGGTCCACTGGCCAACCTCACTCGTTGAGAGTGCCTGACGACCATCCGAAGAGTTCGTTGGAGAACGTCAGCAATCGCTCCGGGTCAGCCGCGTAAATCTCCCGGCTCCAGCGATCCGCCAGGACGGGACGCCGTGAGGCGTACGGTTCTCCGCTGGAACCGGGTGCTATCAGGAGGATGCCGTTGCCACCTGGGTCCGCGATACAGGCGGTCGTCATCCCATCATCGAAGGTGCGGGGTCCCCAGTAGGTCGCGCCGCCCAGACGATGGGCTTCGCTGATGCAGACGGCGACATTGTCGACCTGGATGAAGATCGCGAGTCCCGGTGATTCGTCTTCGCCTGCTTGTCCAGCACCGCCGGGCATGGATGTCCCAGTGCAAGACGCGAGGAAGGGTCATGGTATGTCCATTCATCGGGAGAAGTGCGGAGGTCGTTTTCAGTCACCCTGGCCGAGGGCGATTTTGGCGGCGGCCGGATCGGTGATGATTGCGACAAGGTGATCTGGGGCGGAGACGGTCGTTTCGAGCAGGACGCCGGCCCCGAGCTCACGCGCCCTGGCAAGGATCGCGTCGATATCCCGGACTTGGACGTAGACAAGGGTGTCGCCAGGTTCGAGGACGTCGCAAACGGGCGGAAAGCCGTTGATCGTATCCGGGAAAGCGCCCTTGATGTTTCCGGTATCGAACATCGTGTACGGTCCGGTCCAGATCTTCCATCCAAAGAGCGCATGGTAGAAGGCCGCGGACCTTTCCGGGTTTTCGGTCGGGAACTCGATCAGTCCGACCGTGTGCGGGTTGGCGGGACCCTCCGCAGGCAGCTGAGCGAGCACGATCTCGTTTCCGGAATTGTCTCGAACATGTGCGTAGGATGCGCCGGCGTCATGTGTGTGCGGCCCCTGCATGGGGGCGATACCGAGCGATGCGAGATGGATCAGGTCTGCAGCGAGGTCCTCCGTATAGAACACGAGCGTCGGTTCACCCGCGGTCTGGGTACCAACACGGGCGGTCCCTTCCGGTGAGGTCGTTTTCATGAGCCAGAGACCGGCGCCGCGCTGACCATCCGGCCCGACATGGACCGTGCGCAGGCCGGGAGCAACCTCGCCGTCGAACAGGGTTTCGAAGCGAAAGGCGTCGAGGTAGAATGCCTTCGCCGCGTCGAGGTCATGAACGAGCAGCGTCGTGCGGCCAATCGATACCATGGTGTCTCCTGAATCATGACGCTGTGCATCCATGTCCCCATCCTAATCGGGGAAGGAAGGGGAGAGCGGGATGCGAATCCCCGGAATGTCACAAAAACCGCGAATATTGGGAACTGTCTCCATCGTACATGAATGAGACACCGATTGGCATAATCAATTCGAACCGCGGAGTGGGTGTCAGTCGACGTGCTGCCCGACGCGCTGCCGTCACACCCGTGTCTTGTCCACTGCATCGTCGCCGTGGCCACTCGGCTTTCGAGGCGGTCGAGGCGGCTTCCGCGTCTCTGATTGTGCAACGGTCACAACCAACGAACACGGACCGTGTGACCCAGGGAACGTGTCGCCGCCTCGTGTCCCTCGTGTCTCTCCTGGCCCTCATGTCCTCTTTCGCTCGGTCGGCATTGCCGTTACCCTGCTCGCAGATAACGCGATCGATCGCATGAGGCGCGAACCCCGCGCTCGTGCGATGCCATGACACAGGGTGCCGGCTACCGGAGAAAGAGTGAATCATGTCCATAACGCCAATCAGTCCCGAACGTGCCATCAACGACCTGCCTCGTCTGGGAAGTGCCAGGATTTCCCCGGATGGCACACGTGTCGTCTATGTTCGCGGCCAGGTCAACACCGACACGGGCAAACATGAGCAACAGATCTGGCTGTGCGATGCGGACGGTAGCGGTCGAACACGCCTGACGTGGACCGGTGAGTCCAACGGCGGTCCGGTCTGGGCTCCGGACGGGACCCACATCGCCTATGTCTCTCGCCGCGATGGCGATCACCCGCATGCGATCTGCCTGCTTGGTTTCAGTGGCGGCGAAGCGCGGGTGATCGGCCGCCACGCCTCCGCGCCCAGCGATCTCGCCTGGTCGCCGGATGGTGGCACGGTGACCTATACCGTGACGATCGATCCGGAGAACCCGAACGAGACCCCGCGCGACCCGAAGGCCCCGGCACCGGTCCGGGTCGTCCGCCGGATCGACTACAAGCAGGACGGGTTCGGCTACCTGAACGATGTCCGTAGCCAGGTCTTTGTGGTGGATGTCGCTTCCGGAGAACGTCGCCAGGTGACGTCCGACGCAGTCGATCATCTGCGCCCGGTCTGGTCTCCCGAAGGCAAGCGGGTGGCGGTCTCGCTGCCGCACAAGAACGGCATGCGGGCCCGGATAGGCGTTATCGACATCGAGACGGGGCATGTCGATGTGGGGAGCTTCGAAGATGGCACGGTAGGGAGCATCGCGTGGTCTCCGGATGGCACGTCGCTGCTTTTCGACGCCAACGAAACCGGCTTGCCGTGCAACGTCCTGTACATCTATGACGTGGAGCAGAAGCGCGCGCGAAAGCTGGCTGACAGCCTCGAATTTCTTCCCGACGCCGGGCATGTCGATGCCGCGACGCCCGTCTGGATCGACGAATCAACCGCGCTCGTCCACGGGTTTGATCGGGGTGCGAGCGGACTGTGGACGATCGACACGAGTAGCGACACGAGCAGCGCGTCGAGTGGCGACATGGGCAGCGCGTCGGGCAGCGCATCAGGCAGCGTCCCTGTCACAACAGTGAAGATCGGTCGCTGGGAAGCGATTCATGCCGGGATGAGTGTTTCTGCAGATGGCACGCGGATCGTCCAGACCTCGACTGATCTGGACGGCACCGTCGGTCTGCTCGCAATCGACCGGGTGAGTGGTGAGCGGATGCTCCTCTTCAACGAGGCCGAGTCGTTCTTCACGGAGTCGCCTGCCGCGCAATGGGAAAAGCTCTCGATCGAGCGCGGTGGCATGACGATCGAGGCCTGGCTGCTGAAGCCCGCCGATTTCGACGCGAGCAAGCGCTATCCGCTGGTGCTCGATGTCCATGGCGGGCCGCATGGTTCCTATGGCTACGGTCTCAACATGCTCGCCGAGACGCTCTCGACCCATGGCGTGCTCGTACTGCTGGTGAATCCGCGAGGATCCAACACCTACGGACTCGACTTCGCGGTCGCCGTCATGGAGGACTGGGGTGGTGAGGACTGGAAGGACCTCGAAGGGATGCTCGATCACGTCCTGGAGCGTCCATACGTCGATCGTGATCGAACCGGTATTTACGGATATTCGTATGGCGGTTTCATGACGTCGTGGGTGATCGGTCATACCGACCGCTTCAAGGCAGCGGTCTGTGGCGCACCGGCGTTCGATCTGGAATCGTTCTTCGGCACGAGCGACATCGGGCACGTTTTTGGCCTGTCGGAAAATGGCGGTACACCGTGGGAGGTGCGCGATCAGCTGCTCGCGCACTCGCCGTCCACCTTTATCCACAACGCGACGACGCCGACGTTGATCGTACATGGCGAGGCAGACGAACGGTGCCCGATCGGCCAGGGTGAGCAGATGTTCATCTCGCTGAAGAAAATCGGGTGCGAGGTCGAGTTCGTTCGGTATCCGGGAGGGTTCCACGGCTTCGCGTCCAACGGGGAACCGGCGCATCGTGTGGATTTGTCCAACCGTATCCTCGGTTGGTTCAAGCGGTACCTGGGCGATCCGGCCTGAACGTCCTGCCGTCCTGCCGTCCCGCCGTCCCGCCGTCCCGCTACATGAAGGACATCTGCAATGATTGACACCGCGTTCTCCCCCTCCGTTGACCGCAATGCGTTCGACGAGTTCGTGCGCCAGGAACTCGCACGGTGGGCGGTGCCTGGAGCAGCCGTTGGCATCCTGCACGAAGGGGAGACCGCGTTGTCGTCGTTCGGAGTAACGAGTCTCGACACCCGGCAGCCAGTGACACCCGATACGCTGTTCCGGGTCGCATCGATCACGAAGCCGTTCACGGCGACGCTTGCGATGACGCTCGTCAACGACGGGGTCCTCGATCTCGATCGCCCGATCATCGAGTACCTCCCGGAGCTCTCCCTCTCGGATGCCGAACCTGCGCGGCAGGCGGCGATCACGATGCGACACCTGCTCAGCCACACCGCGGGGATCGATTGCGAGTTGGACGCAAATCTTGCGACGGTCGGCGCGGGGGACGATGCGCTCTCGCAAGCGATCGCGATGTTCGGCGGGCTTCACCAGTGGGGCGAACCTGGCGAGATCATGTCGTATGGCAATACCGGCTTCTGGCTGGCCGGGCATGTGATCGCCACCCTGCTGCGGTCGACGTTCGAGGACGCGATGCGGGAGCGGGTCTTCGCTCCGCTGGGGTTGGAACGGTCGTTGTTCACGGCCGAGGAGGCGATCGTCTACCCGGTGGCACTCGGTCACGCGCCGAAATCGCTGGCGGACGACACGCACGAACTGATTCGCTCCTATGCCTATCCGCGGGCGCGGACACCATCCGGTGGGGTCATCTCGACGGTGATCGACCTGCTCGAATTCGCCCGATGGCACATGGGTGACTCCGAGCGTGTGCTCGGCATCTCGGACGACCTGCGGATGTCGATGCAGGAACCGTTCATCCGGTTGCGGTCGGCTGATCGAGAGAGCTGGGGAATCGGGTGGGACATTCGAGAGACGGCGGAAGGGACACGCATCATCGGTCACGGCGGATCGTACGGTGGGTTTCAGACGCAGCTGACGATCGTGCCGTCTCGCGGGTTCGCGTTCGCGATCCTCACCAACAGCGCGCGTGGGGGGATGGCGAACACCGGGATCGAGCGCCGGGCACTGGCCGATTACCTGGACCTGGCACTGCCCGTCGCGGACACGCGGGAGCTCAGCGGAGCGGACCTGATGGCGTTGAGCGGAACGTACCGGCAGCCGCTTGCAACGTACGAGTTCGTTGCCGCCGGATTCGGCCTGAACGCCACCGTGCGCGAGCATGGGGTGCAGGGGGAGCAACTGCCCGAGCCGCCGCTCATCCATTTCGAACCGATCGGGGAGAGCGACTTCATTGTGCGGGAGGGCGATTTCTCGGGAACCCGGGCGGACTTTCTGCGTGATCCCCACAGTGGGTTGCCAACGCATGTGCGGATCGGTTTGCGAATCGCCGAGCGGGTCGACGATTAGGTGTGACGGGTCTCGGCGATTGCTGGTTGCATGACGGACGGCGATCGAATGGTTCGGTGTGCCGGTTGCTCGTATCGACGATCGCGTGCTGATGTCCGGAAAGCGGGAGATGTTCGCTCACCGTTCAGCGCGCGCGAACGGTGTCGAGCGCTTTTGTGGAGCGGGTCGCGATCGCGACTGTCGCCGTCAGGATCGGGACGAGGCCGAGCGCCAATGGCAAGGACGTCCACTCGGCGAGATGCCCGATCAGTGGGGGGCCGCAGACGAATCCCGCCCATCCCAGGGCCGAGACCGCCGCGATGGCCGTACCCGCATGCTGACCGGAGAGCGCTCCCGCCGCGCTGAACGTGGTCGGGACGATCATCGCCAGCCCGATCCCGAGCATTGCAAACCCGATCAAGGCGACAACCGGCGTCTGGATCACGAGCCCCATGGTGAAACCGACTGTCGCGATCGTTGCAAGGAACGGCAGCAGCGTTCGCGGCGAAATCCTGGTCAAGAGCCAGTTGCCGCCCAGCCGCAACGTCACCATCGAGAACGAAAACGCTGCATAGCCGAGTCCTGCCACGGCCGAGGATGAGCCGAGCGAATCATGCAGATAGACCGCAGACCAGTCAGCCGCCGCACCCTCGCCCAACATGCAGGCGAACGCGATTCCACCGAGGACGAGAACGACCGGATTGCGAAGGATCGCTAGCGATGCCGTCGCGTGGGCCTCGCCGGTGGTAACGGGGTCCGGCAGCAGCCGAAGCGAGAGCCAGCCGCTCACCCCCAGCAGCACTATCCCGAGAGCGAGTAGTTGGCCGTCCAGCGGGACACCGATCGCGACCGCAATCGCCCCGATCGCCGCCCCGGTGAAGGCCCCGATACTCCAGCCGCCATGCAGGCCCGACATGATCGGGGTGCGAAGCGCACGTTCGACCGTGATTCCCTGAGTGTTCATCGCGACATCGAGCGCACCCTGAAACACCCCCCACAGCGCGAGCGCTCCGAACAGCTGAGGCAGTGACGTTGCCAGGCCGACCCCGACACCGGCCAGGCAATAGCCGGCAAGCGCGACCTGCACCATCACCTTGCTGCCAACTCGTGGCAGGAGCCAGCCGGTTACGATCATCGCGAGAATCGATCCGATCGGCGCCCCCAGCAATGCTGTTCCGAGCGTGGCATCGCTCAGCCCGAGCGATGCCTTGACATGGGGAATGTGAGCCGTCCAGGAGGCGAAGACGAGCGCCTGTACCAGGAAGATTGCCGTGATCGCCAGCCTCGGCGTGGCGGTTATCCTGGCTCCCTCGAGACGCGATGACGCGTTAGACACGAATGATCTCCACCCCAAGGGATTCCAGCTGCGCGGTCATCTCGGCCGGCGCATCGCGATCCGTCACGACGATATCAAGATCTTTCGCCGCGCAGACGATCGCCATCGCCGTCCGTGCGAACTTCGTACTCTCGGCAACAAGGATGATGCGATTTGCGGAGTCGATGGCGGCTCGCTTGATGGCGGCATCCTGCACGTCGAAGGCGGTAACGCCGTGAGTCGGCGAGAAGCCGCAGCAGGTGACGATTGCGGTATCGAAGCGGAGCGATGCAATCGTTCGCTCGGCGATCGCCCCGGTGAACGATTGCTCGCCGGGACGGACGTCTCCGCCCGGAAGCAGCAGCCGGATCGATGAATGGTCGCTCAATGCCGTCGCCCCCTGGAGAGAGAGTGGAACGACGGTTACGTGTTTCCCCGCGAGTGCCCGTGCGACCGCGAGCCCGGACGTACCGCCGTCGAGCACGATCGCTTCCCCGTCGCGGATCAGCGTCGCTACAGCCGCGGCCATGCGTTCCTTGACGCGCGAGTCTTCGTGGGCACGCAGGGAAAATCCTGGTCCCTCTCCGCGTAGCAAGAGGCTGATCGCCCCTCCCCTTACTCGCCGGAGGACACCTGTCTCGGCGAGGTGCTCGAGATCGCGCCGGACCGTAATCTCGGAGGTTCCGAATTGCTGGGCGAGATCGTCGATCTCGACCCGGCCATCCCGGCGCAACCGCTCGATGATGGTGGCGTGTCGCATCGTGTGTTCCATGGGTTTATCATACATGAATCATGATCGAATGAACACACATGTAGATCAAACGAACATCGGGACATGATGCCTGATCCGAAGATGGTCTTCCTGAACTGCTTGTACCTGGCGGGTGAGGCTTGTTCGCTGGCCGTGTCGAATGGCACGGCCAGCGGTCGAACCGAGCTGGTTAGTGCCCCGAATGCGAACGGCGCACTCCTCAAGGCACCACCTCCGCCTCCCTGCATGAGAACAACTCACCCCGAGAGCTACTTCGCGGCTCACCCTCGCATCGGGCCGGGTGGAACACCCACATGCCTCCACTCAGATCTCGCGCCGGGCTGCCATACAGCAGGAGCGCGATCGTCAGCGTGATCGCGTCGACGAAGAGTGAAGGGACCTTCAAACGGGATAAATTCAACGAGGTTCATCCTCGAATCCCGACAGGCGATCCGGATCTCTGGCTCGGATGTTTCTTCCCCATCGTCCGCCTGGAAGCCCCGGCTGGATCGAAGGGCAAGCATCTGCGCCGCGCGTTGCCACCTCGTACCCGAATATCAGAACCTGGTGGTCGAACAGGTTTGGCCACCGCCCACCAGTACGATCGGTCAGATCGACGAGGCGATGCCGAGCGGAATCTCCTCGAACTCCGGATCGATGGGGAGGATCTCTGCGATCGCTGTGCCGGTGGCAATCGCGTTCGCGCGCTCGATCACCCGTTGGATGGCATGGTCGGCACCCCACAGGAAATGCTCTTCGCCCATCGCGGCCACCAGCCCGGCACGTTCGAACATCCGGCGGACGGGAGGCTGGAGACCTGTGACATACAACGTCCCACCCTGGAGCACATGCGTCCGCCACAGATGCTCGATGGCCTGCACGCTCGAGACATCGGCCATCGGTACGCCACGCATCGAGAGGATCAGGATCTTGGCGAACGGCATCGCTTCGATCCTCTCGACAAACTGATTGACCGACGCGAAAAAGAGCGGACCGCTGACATAGATCACCTGCGCGTCCGGATCCACATCCGGTCGCGCGCCGACCAGATCCCAGTCGACGGGAGCGGTATTCACCGTCAGCCGTGCGACCTGCGACAGGAAAATGGCGAGGCTGACGACCAGCCCGACGAGGATCGCCTGCGTGAGATCGAGGGTGATCGTCGCGATCATCGTCACGGCGAACGTGCCGAGCGCACCCTTGAGATGGTGCGTGAGATAGAAGCGAATCGAATGCCACTCGTTCATGCGGATGGCGGTCACGAACAGCACACCGGCGAGTGCGGCCAGCGGGATGTGGCTGATCAGTCCTGCCAGGAAGAGTGCCCCAAGGAGGAGTGTGACGGAATGGATGAGGCTGACGAGCCGGGTCGTGCCGCCGGCCTTGACGCCGACGCTCGTGCGGGCGATCGCGGCGGTGGCGGGAACTCCGCCCACGAATGGCAGGACGATGTTGCCGATCCCTTGGGCGATCAGCTCCTGATTGACTGCCAGCTTCTTGCCCGTCATGCGGCCGGCAACCACACCGCACAGCAGGCTCTCGATCGACCCGAGGAGCGCGATCGCGATCGCCGGACCGATCAGTTCGCGCATAAGCTTCAGGTCGGACGCCGCCGGTGCGAGATGATCGTCGAGGATGATGCCGGCGGGAATCGACCCGATCATGGCGACATCCAATCCCATTCCCCAGCTCAGCGCAGTTGCGAGCGCGATGCCGGCGAGCGCGGTGGGGATGCCCGGAGCATGGAACATTCTTGGCAGGATCACCATGGTGGCAACTACGACAAGGCCGCAGGAGATCGCGCCGAGATTGACGGTCGGTAACGATGTCGAGAAATAGCCAAGCGCCTTCTCCAGCGAGCGATCGTGGGAAGGTGTCTTGATCCCCAGGAAGTTGTCGATCTGACCGATGAAGATCACGAGCGCGATCCCGCTCGTGAATCCGGTAATGACCGGTGCGGGAATCAGGTTGACGATCCGGCCGAGTTTGAGCAGGCCGATCGCGAGGATGATCGCGCCCGACATCAGCCCCGCCAGCCACAGGCTACGAACACCATGTTGCTGGGCGATCACGATCAGGACCGCCGACATCGCGCCGGTAGGACCGCTGATCTGATAGGGTGCGCCACTGAGGAGGCCGATGATGAATCCTCCGACAATCGCCGTGACGAGACCGGCGGCGGGGGTCGAACCACTGGCAACCCCGAACGCGAGGGCGAGCGGCAGCGCAACCGCGGCAACAGTCAGTCCGGCGATCAGATCGCTGCGTCCCGTTCCCCACGAGTAGCCGGAAAATTCACGCTTCCAGATTCCGAGAATTTCGGGTCGCCAATGAGCGATTTTCGTGAGGCGGACTGCCAATCGATTTCTCCTTCAGCCTGTTGGGCCGAGGCGGTGACGCATGGCCGTCGGATGCATCGGCGGATCGTGGTGCCGGGCAGGTGATGTCAGCCGGAGTGCTGGAAGGATGTTTCCGAAGCATCGATCGTCCGGGCACGATCGGTGACGTGGGAGTCTCCGGAAGCGTCGGTCATGCCGGAGGCTTCAACCGCCTGGAGCGAGTGCGCGAGATGAAGGATGGCGGCACGTTCGGCGCTGTCGGCATCTCCGGTCGCGATTGCATCGACGATCGCGACGTGTTCCTCGATCCGCACTCCGGCTCCGGCCGACGGCGAGATCGCCTCCGCGATCGATGCCCGCAGGGCGTCGGTGAAGTGGTCGTACAGATCGGTGAGCACGCTGTTGTGGGCGGCGGTGACGATCGAGCGGTGGAAGCAGATATCGGCTTCTACCAGCACATCCTGATCGCCGCCGAACAGGTCGGCGCGTTGCGCGTCGAGGGCGGATCGGATCGCGGCGAGATCGTCGCTGGTATGGCGGGACGCTGCGAAGCGGGCGGCCTCGCGTTCGAGGCTGTTGCGCACTTCGAGCGCTTCGACCAGGCTCGATCGTTGAAGCCGACGGAGGAGGACAGTACCAAGGTCGCTACAGGCACGCACATAGGTGCCATCGCCCTGGCGGGATTCGAGCATGCCTGCATGGCCGAGGGCACGAGTCGCCTCACGGATGGTGTTGCGGCCGGTACCGAACTGGTCGACCAGTTCGGCCTCGGTCGGGATCCTGCTGCCAACCGGCCACTCCCCCGATTCGATCAACGTGTGCAACTGGGCGATGACCTGATCGACCAACGATGCGCGGTTCAGTGAGCTCAATGGCATGGTCATCCTCCAAGGTAGAATTTCGTCCGATCATCCTACGAATTTTCGGGTTGAAACGCAACAGTTTCGTGAGGCTATGACGCCGCGTGTGCGAGCTGTATCGATCGCGTTGCCACGCTGATCGGATGAGTGGGTCTCTTTCAACGATGGATGGCAGGAGGGGCAGCAAGTGGGACAAGTCGCGGGCGGCGGCGGTGGTGCGTTCAGTCCTTGGTCGACGGGTGCAGCGCCCGACCGATCATCCTGGCCTGCCAGGAAGGCGGGATCAGTTTGCCAAATACCGCCGCCGCGCTGAATATCGCCCCATCGACCACCGAAGATCGATTCGCATTCAATGCCTTGAGCGCGGTTTCAACGACCTGGGAAGGTGTCCTCATGGTCGCGCTCGCCATCCGCCCCAGTCGATCCGCCTTCGCGTTGGAGAAAAACTCCGTGCTGGTCGGTCCGGGGCACAGACCGAGGACGCGGACATTCGATCGCGCAAGTTCGACGTGCAGTGCCTGGGAAAACGAGAGAACGAAGGATTTTGTGGCGGCATAGACCGCCATGTATGGAACAGGCTGAAACGCCGTGTTGGAGGCGACGTTGATGATCGCGCCGTATCCACGCGCGACCATCCCCGGAATGAGGAGATGGCAGAGCTCGACGACTGCCAGCACGTTGACGAGGATCTCCTCGCGTTCCCGGGCAGGTTCGATCTCCACAAATGCACCGTTCGTACCGAACCCGGCATCGTTGACGAGCAGGTCGACCGTCACGCCATGCTCGGCGAGCGCCGCCTCGATCCTGGAGATGGCGTCTGGCTCGGAGAGATCGAGTGGGAGCACCGTGACCTCGATCCGGTGACGTGCCCTGAGTTCATCGGCGAGCGCGTTCAACCGATCGGCGTTGCGGGCGACAAGCACAAGGTTCATGCGCCTGGCGGCAAGTTTCCGGGCGAACGACGCTCCTATGCCTGAGGAAGCTCCTGTGATGAGGGCGGTGCGATCGGCGTACTCGAACATGTCCTACCTTCCGGATGGTCGCGAGCGGGTCAGGCGGCTCAATGCCGCACTGGCAATCACGAGGATCGAGGCAAGAATGGTGCCGACCGAGATGTGCTCACCCAGCAGCAGCGCGGCCCAGGCGAGACTCAGGACAGGCTGGATGAGCTGGAGCTGACCGACCTTGGCCACGCCACCCACGGCGAGACCGCGATACCAGGGGAAGAACCCGAACAACATGCTTACCGCACCAAGATAGAGCATGCTCCACCAGGCGGCTGCATCCCCTTCCGGCCAGCCATGCCAGGCGTAGATCGCCCCCGAGAGGACGATCAGGATCGGGATGCTGAACACCAGCGCCCACGAGATCACACGCCAGCCGCCCATCGCTTTCGTCAGTTGGGCACCCTCGGCATACCCCAGCCCGGCCATCACGACCGCGCCCAGCAACAGCGCGTCTCCCCATTGTGGACGACCCGCGCCTTGTGCCACGGCAAAGACGAGGACAGAGATGACGCCCACCACACATGCCAGCCAGAATGCACGAGGCGGCCGTTCCCCGGCCCGCAGAACAGCCATCACCGCGGTTGCCGCCGGGAGCAAGCCGATCACGACGATCCCGTGCGCGGCGGGTAGATACTGCATCGCGAGTGAGGAGAGTGGACCGAATCCGAGCACCGTGCCGAGGGCCACGATCGCGATGCCTTTCCAGTATCGACGTTCCGGCCACGCTTCCCTGCGGACGAGCAGGATGATGCACGCGATCGCCGCCGCCAGCACCGCACGCTCGATCCCGACGAACAGCCCGCCCAATTGCGGCGCCGCGATACGGCTGAATGGCAGGGTGAAGCTGAAGGCGAGAATGCCAAGCATGCCGTAGAGCAGTCCCTCACCCTTCTCCGATGCGGGCAACCAGCGTCCCGCGGCAGCTGCCGCGCGAGACGGCGCGCGTGAGGCAGATCCGGAGGATCCGATATCGGACTCGACAATGTCTTCGATCACGAGAACTCCTTGCACCTGGCATCCGACCGTCGGAGATGAGGATGAATGGTGGTAGCTGCGTAGAACACGGATACCCCGCTCGAGATCAGGATAGACGCGCTCCCGTGAAGGCGGAAAGTGGAAACCAGCCCCTGCGACTCTCACGGAAAACAGCGTCTCGGGGAAATAGGAGCATATGCTACTATTCTTGTAACATCGTTCGAGGATGCGCGCGCGCATCCCTATCCGGATCTGGTGGGTTGCCACAGGTGGGACCGATCCCAACCGGGAGAGAAGCAGCAGTCATGTCCGAAACCACCGTCGCTGCATCGAGTATCCCATCTGCGCATGCCGCGGATCATCCGTTGGACAATCCGATCTGGGGGGCGTTGACGTCCAGGCAGCGCGTGCTCGCGATCGGCGATACGCGGGCACGTCGCTATCCCACAGCGGTCGCGCCATTTGGAGGGATCATCGATACCTCTTCGGAGAGCTTTGCGTCGCTGGCGCAATGCATTGCGCCAGCCGACCGGATGGCGATGTTCACGGCCGATCGGATAGAGCCACCCGCGGCGACCTTCGAGGTCGTCCGCCGTGCTCGTGCCGATCAGATGGTTGGATTCCTGATCGCCGAGCCTTCTCCCGCAATCAACCCGATTTCGCTTGCCGTGGCCGATGTCGCGGACATGATGGAGCTCGTCGATATCTCCAAACCCGGCCCGTTCGGTCCCCGCACGCACGAATTGGGTCGCTATCTTGGCATTCGCGTGGATGGCAAACTTGTCGCCCTGGTTGGCGAGCGCGTGCGCCTCGATGGCTTTACCGAGATCAGTGCAGTCTGCACGCATCCTGACTATCGAGGTCGCGGCTACTCGCGGGCGCTGGTATCGACACTTTCCCGCGCGATCCGGGATCATGGGGAAACCCCGTTCCTCCACGTCTTCAGTGACAACGAACCCGCCATCGCGCTCTATCGCAAAGTGGGTTTCCAGGTTCGGCGGACCATGCACCTGACGGTCCTCGGCACCACATCGTAGACCATTGCATTCCGCCGGAGAGCGGCCATTGCGTGGATGGCCGCAATGGCCACTCTTTCGGAGAGACCATGCCGTAGCGGGCACGAATGCGACGGCGTCGCCATGCTTCGCGGAGGTCATTCCACCCGCAGATCGTTCAGCCCCCTGCGCAAGATGGCAGCCGATTCCCGACCGTTGATCTGCTCGAAATGCCGCTGGGCTTCGCTCCAAAGCGGCGTCGCTGCGTCGAGTGCGGCGAGCCCCGCCACGGTCAACGTGATCGTCCGGCTGCGACCATCTTTCTGCGAAGGAACGACGTCGATCAATCCCGCCTTTTCGAGTGGGTGCAGGTTCTTTCCTGTCGTCGTCCGATCCAGATCCAGATGCATGGCCAGCTGATTCACCGCAAGCTCCTGCATTTCCTTCACGGTGGAGAGAATCGCATACTGTGTTGCCCGTAATCCTGTCGGCATCAGCATGTGATCGTAGAACTGGGATACCCTGCGCGACGCCTTTCGCAACGTCGTGCAATAGCATCGATCGATGCCCGGTTCGACCCCTGTTTCTCCCGTCACGGATCAGTCCTTTCGCCGCTCGATACCCATCATTCTCGTTCCGCACTCGCGCAAACTGCCTAATCAAGAGTATATGCTTCAAAATCAAATCGTATGATGACAAGACCCTTGGCGAGCGTTTGAACGTTACGACCGAGCGGTCCGGGGCGGCGAGCCCGTCGTCCGCGCGAGGCCGTTGGATCCGACCGGATGCTCCGTGCAGAGATCGCGCAAGACCTCAACCAGCGGGTTCCAGGGACGCGATGATGGACCAGTGAAGGTCAGTGTCCGCTCGTAGACAGGATCGACCGGGATTATCACGAGACTTGGCGGCAGCATCGCCCGGGCCAGGGCCGGCATCACGGTGACACCGATATCTCCGGCCACCATGCTGACGAGCGTGCCGGTCTCTCGCACCTGTTGTGTGATGACGAGCGGTTCATTCGCCTGGCCGAAAATCTTCCTGACGTGAGTTTCGCAGCCTCCGGTCGAGATGATGAAGGGATCGTCGGGAAGATCGCGAAGATGAACTCGTGGCTCCCCGTATGTGGCGCGAGTTCGGCCCCTAACCGGGAGCGAGTCTCCTCTTCACCGCACCGAAGCTATTGTTTTGAGTCATGTATTACCGCAGATCGCCGTTTCCTTTCACCCCGGGGAACATGATCGCGGTAATCGGAGTGTGCGAACGGTGATTCGGCATGAATCGGTGCAGCGTATGGTTCGAATGAGTCACCCAATGCGAAACGAAACATGGTACAGCAACGTCGTAGGAGTGGGAAACACAACATCATGGATAGGAAAACGTACGGGGAAACAGCCGGACAGGAAGGTAGCCATGGGGTAGCTTCTGCGCAAAGCCTGCGAAGACGGACATCGATCGGGTGATGGGTCAATGAGCGCGGGAAATGGCGAACGGTCGGCGTTCCCCACGTCTCACGAACGGGGAGTGGATATGAACACAGTCAGTACGTTTTCACGTCGGCATTTCACACAGGGCGTCGCAGCGACGGGGATCGCGGTTGTCGGTGTGGTGGGCGGCAATTTTTCTCTCCTGCGCCCCGTCCTTGCGCAGAACGGAGACAATCAGCGTGTCTGTAACTCCGACAATGTGAATATTCGGGACATCTACGGGTTCGAGAGCACCATCATCGGCACGCTCAACGACGGGGACATCGTCGATGTCCTTGGCGAGCCGGTGGATGCTGATGGCTACACCTGGTTGAACGTGTACGTCACCGGCAAGAATGTCACTGGCTGGGCGGCGAGTGAATTCTTCTCGAACGGTGGTTCGGGTTGGCCGGCCGGGACAGCGGTCCATGTCAGCTCGGACTCGGTCAATCTTCGCAGTGGCGCAGGGACCGACAAGTCGATTCTTGGAACGTTCGACAACGGCGCCAATGCCACGATCGTCGCGGGACCACAGTCCGCTAGCGGTTACGTCTGGTACCAGATCAGCTTGGATGGGCAGGGGACGACCGGCTGGATGGTCAGCGATTTCCTCGAGGCCGGGCACACGAACCAAGGCTTTCCGGCCGGGGCAGCGGTGGTGACGACCTCCAGCGTAAACCTGCGAACCGGCGCCGGGACCGGATATGGAGTGATCGCCGTCTACTCTGCGGGCGAGTTCGCGACGGTCATCGAGGGACCGGTAGCCGCGAACGGGTACCAGTGGTACAAGGTTGAATTGGTAGTCAATGGCAACATCGGCTGGTTCGCCGGTGAATTCCTCGAATACGGGCAACCGCAGCCGAGTGGTGAGCAGTTTCGTGTCGTCGATGGCCCTCTCAATGTTCGCGAAACACCGTCGCTGAGCGGAGCGATCCTCATCGTCGCGCCGACCGGTGCCACAGGCAAGATCGTGGGGGACAATCCTGTCCAGGCCAACGGCTACACCTGGGTCAACGTCGAGTTCTTCAACCAGGACAATACGCTGGGATGGGTTGTCGAGGATTTCCTCGAATTTATTTAGTGGGTTAGCGGGCTAGTGGGATGGTGGAAGTGAATTCGGCGGACCCCGTCTGAGACAACTGATGTTGCGTGGGCTGGACGAGCCAGGATCAGCACAACAAGGTGTGATCCGTCGCTGATCGAAAGCCGCCGTTCATACCTGCCAACCTTCCAACCTGCCAGGATCGTATTGTCAGGACATTTCTCCGTCGAATCAGGAAAGCAGCGTCGTCGACTACTGGATCGACGACGCTGCTTTTTTCATCATAAACGTGTCGGATCGGTCTTTGGCTGGTGCAGGGGTTCTCGATGCGTAGTGCGAAGCGATGATCAGGATACGGCTAAGGAAACCGGCGGCAAGTCACGAGGTCTCGATCTCGATCTCAATACCGTCCGAGGTCATGTCCCGGACTGATGCAACCATCCTGTCCATTATGGAAGTTGAGAGCAAAGAGAGCCGCTGAGAGGATTGCGCTGGCATAAGCAGAAGGCGTGATCGTCCTGGCGCCAGGAGGCGCTGCGAAATCGCCCTGAACGATTGAGTCGACTGAGTTACCCCACCTGTCGAGATGGGGTTCGACGAAGATCCTCCACAGTCAGTCCACTGACAGCAAACGAACAGGTTCCGTCGCCGTCGCCATGGTCGTGAAGCTTGATGACGCGATTCTGCTGGGAAGCGGTATCGCGGATGACCTATGAGCTGCCTGCCATAGGTGAGTTCACTCCTATTCCGGGGAGGTCACCAATGGCGATTATCCAGGTGAAGGAATACCCACGTGAGCCTTTAGACTAGTCTCAACTTGAGCTTTGCCAGTAAGAATCGCTTGGAAATTGTCGACTGCCGCAATAGCTTGTCCCAGAGTTGGGCTGATCCATTGGATTGCCTGATAGATGTCTTGATGCTTTTGCTGTAGATCCTGCATGTGCCAGATCGCTTCGTAGTGAGCAATTCGGTTTCGCAGATTTTTGATTTCGACGAACTGGGCACATATATCTTGTCTGGATATGCCTGTCGCGCCGGGGAATACCTGATAGAAGAGGTGATACCCATTGGACTTCCAAAAGTAATCGTAAGGAGAGCTAATGATTGCGGTCCAAAAGCCAAAAGTCAGCTCTGCCACTAACCGACCCGCAAGAGGAGGAGGCTTCTTCACTACTTTACCCAAGGTCTTGGCGAACTCCATGAGTTGTCCGGACTGTAGAAAATTCGGCTCATAAAACCACATGTCAGATTGAAAGTGGTTGACCAAGGTGTCATTGAGAGAGTTTCGTAGGGCCAATTCGGCAGCATGGAGGCATGAAACAAGGGCTCCTGCCAGATCAATATTCCAAAAATAGTTTACTACCATGTCTAAGTCGGAACCATTTGTACCTGGGCGATAAGCTTCCAATCGAAGTGGAGACAGGGAGCTACGAAGATCTGCAACAAACTGGGCAACCAATGTATATAGCTCCTCACTCGTTCATTCCTGTGGTATGAAGTGTCATTCTGACAGTACAATCCTACTTGACATTATGTGCTTCAGGCAGTACGATTACGAATGTATTCCCCGGTGGCTCCCCTGGCTGTTTTTGGACAGCCATGGCCCCGGGGTTAGATTTTTAACTTCCGTGGTGATCGCTGACTTCTTTTTCAATCACTGTTGACATCGAAGTCGCGGTGGAGTACGGTCCAGGCGTGATCTACCAATATGCTTCCCTTTTCTTACCCACTTCATCCTTAAAATATTGACCCCCTCAACGTATTCGCAATCACTGAGACTCTCCGCCTTAACACGCCCAACCCCCCTTCCCTGATGGGGCGGGCTGAGAGATCTCAGGATCGCCGTTGAGTGACCATTCTTTAGCCGGCTCATCAAATACCATCTTGTTCACTGGTGGACGCTCTGCGCCCTTTTTGCCCGCTACGACTGCCTCTTTCTACTCCTGCTTCCCAGGCTTGGATTCTTCCACAACGTTTCGAGTTGCCGGTTGAGAAACCGCTTGGTCTCCCTCATAGGCAGGCGTGTGGTCCTTCTCTGCCTCGGTCAATGGTCGGCGGCCCTTGCCTTGAGCATTTCAAGTTCGAGTTCGAGCTCGGCCAGAGCGGAGCGATAGCCATAACTTCTGCGAGTGAAACACGTTGCCAGCCTTTCACGTACACAAACCGGACTTGCCTGACGCGGGGCTAAGGCAGAAGCCAGATCGGTCGTCCAGCCAGTTGGTTGATCGGTGACCTTGCCATCGCGGAACGGACGGCACAACGAAAGGGACCGGGAGACATCTCTCCCGGTCCCTTTCGCGTGCAATCGCCTCAGATTATGCTGTTTCGCGATCAGTCGATCAGTCGATCAGCTCGCGGGAGATGCAACCGGAGAGGCCACAGGCGACGTCGTTGGCGTGGCAGCGCCCTTCTTCTTGATCTCCGCCAGCACGCGATCCGCCGTGAACGGCGTATCGTAGAGGCGGATCCCGAGCAGGTCGTAGACCGCGTTAGCGACCGCACCGGTTACCGGGGCGACGGCTGGCTCGCCGATACCGCCCATCGGGTTCGTCTTGTCCTCGACGAACACGACGTCGATCGTCGGTGTCTCCCGCATCGTGATCGGCGCATACTGCGCGAACGAGGCGTTGGTGACGATGCCGTGCTCGAATGTGATGAACTCGCGGAGTGCCGAACTGACACCCATCACGACCGAGCCTTCAACCTGATGTGTGACGGCTCCAGGGTTGACGATCAGCCCGCAGTCGATGGCAACGTCGACGTGCTTGACCATGATCTCGCCGGTCTTCTGGTCGACCTCGACCTGGGCTACCTCTGCCACGAAAGTGGTCGCATCGAACCCGAGTGCGATACCGATTCCCTGGCCAGTCATCCCGACTCCCGGCTTCCAGCCGGACTTCTTGACCACGGCGTCCATGACCGCTTCCATGCGCGCGTTGCTCTTGAGCAGATTTCTGCGGAAGGTGACCGGATCGACGCCGGATTGTTCCGCCAGGATATCGAGGGTTACTTCACGCGCCCACGTGTTGGTGCTCGCGCCGTTTACCCGCCAGTAGAACGGAGGAAGCGGGGAGTTGGCCTGGAACCACGTCGTGCGCCGGACGGCGACGTCGTAGATCTCCTTGATGTCAGCACTCCAGTCCGCTGCAGCGCCATTCTGTGTTTTCGAACCCTCCGGAAAATACGATGCGCTGTGGAGATCGTATAGCCAGTTCGCGACACCACCTTGACCGTCGATTCCGGTGGTGATGTTGACGAGCATCGCCGGACGATACTGCCCTGCGGTGAACTCCTCGGCGCGGCTCCAGACGATCTTGACCGGACGCTTGAACGCCTTGGCAAGTTTCGCGGCTTCCGGCTCTGCCATCGGGTTGATCTTGCTGCCGAAGGCGCCGCCAGCCGCCAGTGGTGTCACGACGACCGTCTTCGGGTCCCGCTCGACAATGACGGCTACCACCGACTGAACGGTCCAGGGATCCTGAGTGGAACTCCAGACGTTGACCTGATCGTCCTTGATCTCGACCAGGGCAGATCGTGGCTCGATCGGAGTGTGGACCACAAAGGGAGCCCGGAAGGTCAGTTCGAGCGGCTCTGTGACCGTCGTAACGTTTCCTTCCTTCTGTGCCGGGCCGGTGTCGTCGCCGATCACCTCGCCCTTGTCACTGGTTTTGATCAGGACATCGAAGATGGTGTCGGATGTCGTCGTGCTGGGTGACGGCTTCCAGGTCGCCTTGACCTTCGTAATGGCGGCCTCTACCTGCTCGCGGCGTTCGGCCGCGATCCCGGCGAAATCGCCGTCACGGAAGGAACCGACGAAGCCCGGCATTTTCTCGGCCTCGGAGAAGTCGATGTCGGTCAGGGTTGATCCGAAGCCGTTGGGGCGCACGATTTTGCCCCATACCATCCCCTCAACAACCGCATCGATTCCGTACTTCATCTCACCGTTGACCTTGTGTGCGACATCCGGCCGGGGGACCGATTGTCCGACGACACTGAAGGTCGCGGGATCCTTGAGTTTCAGATTGGGATCGAGTTCGCGCGTGTCCTTCTTGCCCTTGGCAAGTTCGGCAAACGTGACGGCTTTGGACGTATCCGCCGTGACGACCACCGAACCGTTCTTGAGCGACAGCTTCGATACATCCTGGCCGAGCTTCTCGGCACCAAGCTCCAGCAGCCACGCCCGCATCGCGGTTCCCGCCTGCCGGACGCGGGGACCGGTCAGGCGTGTGCTGAGACTGCCTGCCGTGACGATATCCCATGGAGTCTTGTCGGTCTGACCCATGACTGCGGTGACAGACTCGAACGGCAGATAGAGTTCCTCGGCCGCGAGCTGACGGAAGCCCGTCTCAATGCCCTGACCATATTCGACCTTGCCCGTGAGCAGGGTAACGGTTCCATCTTCGTTGATGCGCAGATACGCATCGAGATTGGTCGGTGCCACCGGAGCGGTCGCCACCGGTGTCGATTCCGGAGTCGCGCCAGCCATCGGCGATGCGACTGGGCTGGCATCGGTACCGCTCTGGGCGGCGTGCAGGCCGCTCGACCAGAAGACAGTCAGGCCGGCCGCAACGCCAGCTCCCTGTACGAGACGACGGCGAGAGATCTTCGAGCCAGCAACGCTGCGCTTTGATGCATCAATACTCATCAAAAATATCCCTTTAGTTCGTGGTCGACGTGCCGGCGGCGATCTTGATTGCCTGGAAAATACGCGTGTAGGTGCCACATCTGCAGAGATTGCCCTGCATCGCCTCGACGATTTCCTCGTCCGTTGGCTTCGGGTTCTTTTCGAGGAGGGCGGCGGCCGTCATGATCTGCCCGGACTGGCAGTAGCCGCATTGTGGCGTCTGGGTTTCCACCCAGGCAGCCTGCAACGGGTGCGGTTTGCCATCCTTGGCAAGCCCCTCGATCGTCGTGACTTTCTTGCCGACCACGTCCTTGACAGGCGTCACGCAAGAACGCGTCGCTACCCCATCGACGTGCACCGTACAGGCACCGCACTGGGAAAGTCCGCATCCGAACTTGGTGCCGGTCATCTCCAGATCGTTGCGCAGGGCCCAGAGAAGGGGAATGGTGTCGTCGATGTCGAGCGTCTGGTCTTTGCCGTTGATGTTGAGTTTTGTGCTGACCATACCGAGGCGTTCTCTTTCTGCTGCGGGATCTGTGTGCCCAGTCCTATGCACCATCCGATAGAAGTACCCTCTGGGAAGGTTCCGGATAGTAGTGAATATCCTACCAAGAAGTAGGCCACGGTTTGCGGAGAGTCGTGACCTTTTGCTCAAATACTATGATCAATGATTGATTAATTTATGGATAACTTGAAAATGGAGAATTGAGTGGATTGTCGTCGCTTCCATACCGCTTGACTGGATGTTCGACGGTTACGTTTCGGTCATCTTGACAAGCACGCAATGCAGGCACGCGTGTGCGAAACTCTCAATCAGACGCGAGCCTGCCCATATCGATGACCGCGTTCTCGCGACTGCCCTCTGCACTTTCACCCCCGAGAGAGGACCAGATTTCCATGGCTTCTTCCATAGAACATATTACCGCCGGACAAGCAGCTGACGCAGTGGTGGTCGACACCAGTCACAGTCCATTTGCGCGACACCGGTCGATCCCGATTGGGAATGTGCGTCTGGCCGACCCGTTCCTCGCACCCCGGATTCGGATCAATCGCGAGCTCACGATTCCGTCTCAGTTCGACCATCTGGTCACGACCAACCGCTTCCGCAATTTCGAGCGCGTGGCGGGAACATTCGACGGCCCGTTCGATGGCATGTATTTCAACGACTCCGATGTCTACAAATGGCTGGAAGCGGCGGTCTCGACGATCGCGGCAGGGGATGGCGGGACGGACGTCTCCGACGATGACCTCTATCGGCTGATCGATCTCGCGCTCGGGCATATCGAATCGGCCCAGGATGCGAACGGGTATCTCAATACCTACTTTTCGGTCGATCGCGTGGGCGAGCGGTGGTCGAACCTGCAGGAAAAGCACGAGCTGTACTGCGGCGGACACATGATTCAGGCGGCGATCGCGCACCATCGGGCGACCGGGAGCCAGCGTTTCCTCACCATCGCGACCCGATTCGCGGACTTCGTCTGCGATGTCTTCGGGCCGCAAGCCGAGGGCAAACAGGAACAGGCGGACGGTCACGAGGAGATCGAGCTGGCATTGATCGAACTCTACCGGGCGACCGGTGTCCAGAAATATCTCGATCAGGCCCGCTTCTTCATCGACGTTCGCGGGCAAGGCCGGATCAGTGGGAGCGATTATCACCAGGACAAGACGCCCGTGGCCGATCAATCCGAGATGGTCGGGCATGCGGTCCGGGCGGTCTACCTGAACGCGGGTGTCGCGGATCTCGTCGCGGAGCAGGGGGATTCCAATCTGCGGGCGGCGGTCGACCGGATGTGGACGAACATGATGACGCGCCGCATGTACGTCAGTGGGGGGATCGGATCGCGATGGGAAGGCGAAGCGTTCGGTCTCGATTTCGAGCTGCCCAACGAGCGTGCGTACACCGAATCGTGTGCGGCGATCGGCGGCATCATGTGGGCGTGGCGAATGTTGACGCTCGCGGTCGAGGACAACACGCGTTACGCCGACTACATCGAGCACACCCTCTACAACGCCCTGCTGCCCGGGCTCTCGCTCGACGGCCAGTCCTACTTCTATCAGAACCCACTGGCCGATGATGGCAACCATCGGCGACAGCCGTGGTTCGGCTGTGCCTGCTGTCCTCCGAATATCGCGCGCCTGCTCGCCCAGTTGCCGGGCTACATCTACAGCGTGACGTCGAGGCGGTTCCCGGAATCGGATGGCCGTCACGACATGGTGTGGGCACATCTGTATGCGGATGGCCTTTCGACGGTTCCGCTGCACGGCGGCGGTTCGGTCACGATCAGGCAATCGACTCGCTATCCCTGGGACGGTGATGTCACGGTCGAAATCACGGAGGTGCAGGAGGCGGGAGATTTCACGCTCTACCTGCGGATTCCGGGATGGGTCAGGGGCGCGACCGGGGACATCAACGGGGAGTCGCTGCCAGCCGCTGAAGCCGCGCCCGGGCAGTACGCGGCGATTCGGCGCATCTGGCAGCAAGGCGATATCGTCCACCTGCACTTCCCGATGCCGGTGCGCCGCGTGGTCGCCCACCCTCGCGTGACGGACGATACCGGCAAGGTTGCGCTATTGCGCGGTCCGCTGCTCTACTGCATCGAGGCGGCGGACAACCCGATCGGCGATGTGCGTGACGTCGTGCTCTCCGACGAGGTCGAGATCGTTGCGGCGCGGCGACCGGATCTGCTCGGGGATATCGTGGTGCTGACGGTCGATGCGGAGGTGCAATCGCCAGCTCCGGGATGGGAGGGCGCGCTCTACCGGGAGGTGACGGCTGTCGAACGAGACCGCGCCGGTCGGTCACCGATCGTGCTGACGGCGATCCCGTATTATGCGTGGGCAAACCGTGGCGCCGGCCCGATGACGGTCTGGTTGAAGCGGGGGTAGGAGCGACAGGTTTCGCAGGTTCGGATGGGTGGACGAGATGATCGACACATTCAAACGATCATCGATGTTGGTGGGACACCATCGGGCAGGGAACGGCATGAAGCCGTTCCCTGCCCCGCAGGGGCATAACTGGCATCGTCATTCGATGCCGAATGTATTGCCGTCGCTTGCATACGGGCGCGTGTCGTCGAGCTGCGCTCGACCGGAACGGCACAAGGCCGTTCCCTACACAGGCCGGAACGGCACAAGGCCGTTCCCTACACAGGCCGGAGTGGCACAGAGCCGTTCCCTACACAGGCCGGAGTGGCACAGAGCCGTTCCCTACACAGGCCGGAGTGGCACAGAGCCGTTCCTACACAGGCCGGAACGGCACAAGGCCGTTCAGATGGAGGGTGTGTGCGTGATTCATGGACCCGATCGCAAGGGATTGCGCCTCGAAGGCTTCGATTACGGCACTCCGGGAATGTATTTCGTGACTATCTGTCTGAAGGAGCCGATGCCGCGGTTTGGTGTTGTCCGTGAAGGCGAGCTGTATCCCAATTCGGCGGGAATGATGATCGCTGACACGTGGGAAGCCCTGTCGACCAGATTTCCGTCAATCAGCCTCGACGCGTACATCGTGATGCCCGATCATATGCACGCAATAATCTTTCTCGGCGACGATCGTGAGAGCAATGGTGAGGCGTCATTGTCGGACGTGCTTCGGGTATTCAAGAGCGTCTCCACTAATCGATACATTGTGGGCGTCAAGGATGGAGCCTGGCCACGATTCGATGAGCGGTTATGACTGAAGAGCTTCCACGATCGGATTGGTCGCCACGACCGGGACGTTGAAGCGAAGCGGCTGTACATCGAACGAAATCCCGCTCGCTGGAGCGAAAAACATGGCAGATGAATGGTCTTCTCATGTAGGGAACGGCCTTGTGCCGTTCCGGTCGAGCGCAGCTCGACACCCGGTCAGCTATGCATTCATCACGCTCGCCTGACGGATATGCCCCTGCGGGGCATCGGAACGGCACCGTCTACAACTGCGGGGCCGTTCCCTACAGAAGGTGGCGGTTGCAGGAGGAGACTACGGAAGCTGGCCGTCCACGTCGATCAGCCAGACGCCGTCGACCAAGCGGAAGCCCATCTCACCGTCAGGATTCAGGATCTGTTTCCCGTCGACCTCGATGACCTTTACGATTTCCAGAAAGACATAGTCTTCCGCCTTCGAGATGGCGACGAAGCCGTTGGTATCGATGGCTCGCCGCGCCGAACTTGCGACATTGCCCGGGGCCTGCATCATCTCTCCCCACTCGGCGTCGGCTTCCGCACGCCGGTCGAGGATCTCTTCGATCGTTGCCTCCGAATACGGCGTCATGATGCGACTATCGCCATAAACGTCTTCGCGGATGAACTGTTCTGTCTCGAGGGCCATCTGCTGGGAGGTCTTTCCGACGAGCTTGCAGACCTGCCAGCTTCGATAGCTCTGCTCGATCGCCGCAACCGGAACCTGATCGATCGTGCCAGGGCTCGCCCCAGGCCGCAACTCGGGTGCATCCGCTCCCGGCTTGCTGGCGCCGCTGCTGGATGGAGGAGTGAGCAGGATCTGCACGATCTCGTCCCGCGAGCGCTCGGGCACGTCACATCCCTTGACCGAGAGCGGATCTGTTGCGGATTCGTCAATCGCAGGAGGGCCGGTAGGCAGGTCTGGAAGAATGGAAGGCGTGGCTTCGGACTCCTGAGCCGACGCGTTCGAGGCTATGGGCAGGGCATGGGCCTGACCCGTCATGGCGATGCCGAGGGCGATCATTGCCGCGCATGTCGTTCGTTTGAATTGGTGCATCGAGATTCTCCCTGCATTTCAAGTGGTCAGATCCGGTTGGGCGATCAGTCTCCAACCGGTGGGGGGCCGCCTACACTAGACCAGTCCGCGATTTTCCACTGCCCATCCACGAGCTGGAAGCCAACATACGCGGTTGGGAACGGTTGATCGGACCTAATATCGGGATTCGTCCAGACGACCGGAAGCGAGATAAATGTGCCTTCGCTTGCGGCGAGATACTCGCCGGTAGTGGGATCTCCCGGCAGATTGGTCGTGTCGATGACCCATAGATTGAGATTCAATCCGTTTTCGGTGCTGGTATCGGAATCGTGCCGCGCCTTGTCCTCGCCTAGTTGGGCGATCTGTTTGTCCATCGTGACGCGTGCGGTCAGCAACTCGCTGAGCGTCGATTCCGAGTAGGCAGTGGTAATGGGGTAAAAGCTGCCAAGGATCGGCTGTGGACCGTAGATGTCGTTGCGGATGAACTGGTCGGTCTCCAGTGCCATTGCCCCGAAGGTGTTCCCAAACCGGCGACAGGATTGCCATTGGCGGAAAGTCGCCTGAATCTCGCCGAGGGTAGCGGCTTCGATGGTGGAGTCGTCGGATCGCATGGGAGCAACGTCGCCATCGGCTGGGGCGATGCCGAGCACCTGGAGCACATCCTCCCGCGGCCGCGGCGCCACAACGCATTCGTCTGGGGAGACGGGATTTCGTTCGTCGGAGCCGATGACGCCGGTCAGTTCGGTTCCCTGGGGCGGGATGAATGTCGTCGGGCCGGAAGGGACAGGTTCGGAGCCGGTGTAGGTTGTATCGGAGAGGGTGGCAGCAACTGCGGTCGCCTCGGGAGTGCTCTCGATCGCCTGGAAGGCGATGGTCGTAGGCTCGGGTTCGTGATCGGGGCTAAAGACGGGGATCGCGGCATAGATGCCGAGCCCGATCAGCAGGGCGGCGGCAAGACCGGAAAGGGTGGACATGAAGATGCTCCTTCGTTTATTGGCGTTCGTGGGCCGAAGCAGGACTGGAGTCCTGGATGGTGCTCGTTCCCGATCGGATGAACTGGGTTTCACGGCGCCAGGCAGGGGGCGTTGAACTCCCTCGCCGGTGGCAGGGACGTCGGCTGAGTGAGAGAAGCTTTGAGAGAGATCGGCAAGGGCGTACAGATGGCTGATGGTCGTCTGCATTCCTGCGTCGAGGCGATTCACTCCGCGATCGTCACCGCGCACCATCGCATCGAGCGCGCGGTCGAGCTTATCCTGCGAGGTTTCCTGGTTGTCAGGTGGGTTGGGTCGATAATCGTTCACGGCGTTTCTCGCTCGGTAGGCGACAGGTCTTGAAGGTGGGTCCGCAGTTTCGTGAACGCGCGATACTGCGCACTCTTGACGGCGTCGGGATGCATGCCCAGCCGCGCCGCGATCTCGACTCCGGTCAGCCCCTGCAACCGGAGCATGACGATCTCGCGTTGCATCGGTTTCAATTCGGCGAGCGCGGAGTGAAGCTGGGCGCGTGCGTCCTCGGCGATGACATGGTCGTCGAGTGCCTGCTGATCGGCGGTGACGTATTCGGCATCGGTCAGCGGCGCCGTCGGACGTTGCCGCCTGTAGCTGTCGATCACCGCGTTCCTCGCGATCTGGTAGATCCAGCCGCGAAACGTCCCGGTCTGAAAGCGGGGCAGGGCGGTGAAGGCGCGGGTGAAGACCTGGCTGGTCAGATCCTGCGCGACATCGACATTCCCTCCCACGCGTGAAAGAATGAAGCCGTGAATCTCCCGGGTATAGCGCGTGTAGAGCAGGCCGAACGTCTCCGGATCGGCCTGCGCGCGGCGAACGAGTTCATCGTCCGGGATCGAACTCACCTCCGCTTCCGCATCCACGAGAGGTTCGGCCGCGCGCTCTTCGACTGCCTCTTCTGGAAAAGCCCCATGATTCCCCATGTGATTCGCATCCGTCCGTTCGAGGTCTCGTGCCGTTGCGCGACGGCATTGCGTAACCGGTTACATCAAGGAGAACGCGGATGCGCACGAAAAGCGCCGGTTTGATGCCGTCAGGGATCGTCGCTTTCAGAATGCCCAATGGTGAGATCTTGCGCCGCGTCGCCATCCTGCTGAAGCTTCAGGCGCGAATACCGATCATGAGGACGTGGCCGCTTCCGTCCTCGGCGGTGCTCCCGTTGAGCAGCGCGCTGCAGGGCCTCATCGGTGACCGCATCGTCGGGCTCATCTCCCCGGCAATCAACGCCACCCGCGCGAGTGTCGTGCAGGCGTTGCGCGGGTAATCCGCCGCCCCGCTAGTGATGAAGAATTGACATAAAGCAAATTAAACCGTAAGCGAGATCATCTGGATCTGCGGTTTGATAGTTTCTCTTCGGCCCTCATTCCCCGTCATATCACCGATTCCCGAATAAACCGCAACCGGAATAAACCGCAATGCGTGGATGTCGCTGCTCGCTGCACCTCTCATCGTGCGATCATGGGTGATGAAATGCGCCCGCCCGGCTGAAATCGTGGTTCCCGGAGGTGAGATGTCGATCATTTCAGCCATTTTTGATATTTCCAACCATACATGAGGAGAAGATCGCATGGCACGGATCAAGCTCGCGTACATCGGTGGTGGCAGCACGCGCGCACCGGGCACGATGGCATCACTGATCGATCAGGGTGACAATTTCAGTGGCTCCGAGATCGTGCTGGTCGATCTCAACGAGGAGCGTCTGCACCTCGTGAAGCAGATCTCCGAGCGCATGGTGGAAAGTCACGGTCTCGACCTGAAGGTAACGGCGACAACCGATCGTCGCGCGGCGCTGGCGGATTGCGATGCCGTGTTGAGCAGCTTTCGGCCGGGCGGGTTCGAGGCGCGGATGCTGGACGAGCGGATCCCGCTCGTCCACGGCGTGATCGGTCAGGAGACGCAGGGGCCGGGCGGGTTCTTCATGGCGCTGCGCTCGATCGACGTGCTCAAGGGCATCGTCCAGGAGATGGAAGAGATCTGCCCGGCGGCCTGGCTCTTCAACTACACCAACCCCATCAACATCGTCTCCGAAGCGATCACCCACCACTCGGACATCTCGATGGTCTCGTTGTGCGAGGGGCCGATCATCTTCTCACGCGCGATCGCGAAGACTGCCGATCTCGACCCCGACCGGCTCGATGCCACGATGATCGGGCTCAATCACGCCTGCTGGTCGACCCGCCACCTCTACGATGGCAATGATGTGATGCCGCTTCTGCAAGATGCCTACGATCGCAAGCGGAATGATCCGGTGGTCGATCCGAAGCGGCTGCGGATGTTGGGGCTCGCGGTGGCGATGGGGTCGATTCCGGCGGACTACTTCCAGTATTACTATTTCAGGGATGAAATTCTCGCCGAACTCGGGGCCAAGCCAACCACGCGGGCCCAGGATATCCTCGCCTCCGTCCCGGATTACTGGGCGCACTACCGCGCCGAGGCGGAAACTGCGGCGCCGAAGCTCGATCCGCAACGCTCGCGCGGTGGAGTCCACGAGCTCGAACTTGCGATCGATGTGATGGATGCCCTGTTCAACGACCGGGGCGAGGTCTGGCCGGTAAACGTCCCGAACCGGGGCGCGATCGCCGACTTCCCGGATGACCGGGTGGTCGAGGTGCCCGCGTATGTCGATCGCCACGGGATCGTGCCGCTGCAGCAGGGACAGATGCCGCCGCAGGTGGTCGGGCTGGTAAAGCACCTCGGCGAGTACCAGTCACTCGCGGCGAAGGCGGCGTGGGAGGGGGGCCGGCGCGAGGCGATTCAGGCGCTTGCCTGCAATCCATTGGTGATGTCGCTGGCGAAAGCAGAAGTGCTCTTTGACGAGATGGCCGCCGCCCATAAGGCGTACTTGCCGGAACAGCTGTTGAGGAAGGCGTGACGTGCCTCGCCTTCCCCGGCATGTCGTCCCGGGTGCTTTCCCGTCTTCCGTCTCTATCAGGTGGTCTCGATCATGTGCTTCGTCTTCGTTCGCTGTTGCCAAATTCGTCATCCCGAGCAACGCGCGGGATGACGGATAAACATAGGCTGGCGGGGGTGGTCGGTGATGTCGCCCAGCATGAAGGGACGGGGTACGCGGTATGCTCCAAGGGCGTCGATACGTCTATGCGATGCTTGGAGAAGGCATCTCCATGCTGATATCACGAAGGGAACCCCATGCGTTTGATCGTTGCCGATGACTACGAGGGAATGAGCCGGATGGCGGCCGATATCGTCACCGATGCCGTGCGCGAGCGCCCGAATTCCGTGGTGTTGGTCGCGACCGGGAATACCCCGATGGGGCTTTATACCGAACTCGCGGCTCGGCAGTCGAGAAGAGAACAGGACTTCTCGGGAGTGATCGCGGTGCAGCTCGACGAGTACCTCGGTCTCGGGGCTGACGATCGGCGGTCGCTCTATGGCTGGATGCGCCGTTCGTTCGTCGAGCCGCTTGGCATCCCCAACGAGCGAGCCCTGCGACTGGCGGGTGACGCCGCAGACCCCGAGGCCGCCTGCGAGGCATTTGGAGCGGCAATCAGCGACATGGGCGGGATCGATATTTCCATCCTCGGTCTGGGTCCCAACGGTCACCTCGGGTTCAACGAACCACCGGCGGAGGCTGATGCCCCGACCCGGGTGATCGCGCTGACATCGGAAAGCATCGCGAGCAATGCATCGTATTGGGGTGATGCCGGCGATGTTCCCCGGCAGGCCATGACGGTTGGGATGGACTGTATTCTGGCGGCGAAGCTGACGATCCTGGTCGTGTCCGGCGAGCACAAGCGGGAGATCCTTCGGCAGATGCTGCAGGGGCCGGTCGCACCGAATCTCCCTGCCTCCTGGTTGCGGATGGCCAGGAATGTGGTCGTGGTCGCAGATCGTGCCGCCGCTGGCGATGTCGAGGTAGAGATCTCCGGTGGAGCAACCAGCGGGTCGGAGGACCCCGCCCGCACGGAAGCCAGGTAATCGCGATGGTGTTCGTGCTGGGCGTCGATGGCGGCGCAACAAAGACGATTGCCCTCGTCGCCACCGCCTCCGGCGAAATCGTGGGTAGTGGCCGGCGTGCCGGCAGCAGCATCTACGAGGGTGATCCCGAGGCGATGCTCGAGAACGCGATTGGCGCCTGCAACGATGCGCTGGCGATGGCGGGAATCCTGCCGGCCAACATCGCAGCGAGCGTCTTCAGCATGGCTGGCGCCGACTGGCCCGAGGACTTTTCACTGATTCACACCATCCTTGCCGAACATGGCATGGGTCGGCGGATGACGATCGTCAACGACGCGGTCGGGGGATTGTGGGCGGGATCGACTTCGGGACCGGCGGTGGCGATTATTTGCGGAACCGGAGCAGGGACGGCCGCACGTAACCGCGAAGGCAAGGTCTGGCATTCCAGTTTCTGGCAGGTCGGCGGTGGTGCCGTTCAACTCGCCGACAAGGCCCTGAAGGCGGTGTTCCGTGCACACCTCGAGATCGACAGGCCGACGAAGCTGACGGCCGAGGTCCTTGCCTTCACCGGATGTGAGGATGTCGAAAGCCTGCTGCACCGGCTAACGGCGCGGAATGGTGTTGCCAGTTCGACCTATGCCGGTCTCGCGCGAGTGCTGCTCGATGTTGCGACCGCAGGTGACCCTGTGGCGCGCGCGATCGTCGGGGCGCTAGGCACCGAGTTGGCAGATTCGGCACTCGCCGCCGCGCGCCAGGTCGGCATCGAGTCCGAGCCGTTCGAACTCGTGCTGGGGGGAAGTGTCTTCCGGCATCCCGAACCGCTGCTGGTCGACGCGATCGTCACGAGGGTGACGTGCGTCTCGCCATCGATCACTGTTGTGCGAAGTGCGTTCGAGCCCGTCGTCGGGGCGCTCCTGCTCGGATACGACGCGACGGCCACAGGGGATGCGTCCACTGTGGCCGTCGCGATCGAGAACTCGTGGATGCATCATCGCGATCGCGTGCTGGCGATCCCGCTCTCCGCATCGCGAGCTACAAGCGCGAGAGATACACGGTGATTCTTGCCTGGTCATCCTTGAGGTCGAAGGAATCCTTGTCAAGGTTCAGGCTAAGACCCTTTCCCTTCTCGATCACCGCGACACCGGCAACGCTGGCATCGCCGACGGATGTGAGTCGGATCACGAGCTTGCCGTCGAGTCCGGTCCCCGCAATCTGACCGCAGGCGACGATCGTTCCGTATTCATCGGGACTGGCGTGCACGGCGAGCACGTACGGCGTACTCGTCAAGTCGTCGAGCCTGGCGGTGATGGCGGATTCCGAGACGGGAACGAGTGGGTCGGGATTGACGCCAACTTCCTTGGCCTTCTCGTTGTCAACAGTCCATGTGGCGTTGGTGAGCGTGTAATCGGGATGAGCGACAGGCGATTCGCACGTTCCCTGATGAATCGAGATCGGATAGTCGACCGTCCCGATCGTTCCGACTGGTGCCACCAGGATCGGCGTCGACGTTTGAGCGGCGGCGAATCCAATGTTCCCCGCCAACAAGGTCAGCGCGATGAATGTGCCGATCCGCCCGGCGTGACGGAGCTGACGAAGCATCGGCGGGAAATGGCCACCTTGCGTGTTGGGTGCTGGAAAGAGGAGCGCCGATTCGGCCTTGTCACCTCTTCCAAAAGGCGTCATGACGGCATATGATGGAAGCCTGAGTGTTCGCCATCCGCCCCCACCCTTGCGGGGTCGCGTCGATGGTGGTGTAACATGGGGCCCCTTGATTACCGTTGATTGCTTGCCTTCCTTCCTGGTCATCTACGGATTTTCCGTTCGGCCAGGCTCGATTGACCCTGCGCGTCGATGTTGGAATGTCGGAAGGAATGTGACGAGCGATCGGTCTGTGGTGTTTTGTGGGGACCACGAAAAATCACCGAGATGTGAAGGAGCAAGACATGTCGTTGTTGAATCGAAAAGTCAGTCGTCGTCAGGCAGTCATGGCCGGAGTCGTTGCTGCTGGTGGGGCGACCTTGGCGCGACCCGCTTACGCCGCGCAGGATGCTTCACCGGAAGCCTCGCCTGCTGCCTCTCCGCAAGCTTCGCCGGCAGCGTCTCCGGTTGCCGAAGGTGGCGGATTGCCACCAATCCCGGAAGGTGCGGCTGTTGTCGCCGAAGGTCTCTGGAATCCCGGCGACCTCGCCTTTGGCGACGATGGCACACTCTACATCGCTGAAACCGGTGTCGCTGGTGGCGATCCCAGCGCACCCCCAGCATTGGCAACCCCGAATCCGGACGGTTCGTTGCCGCTCGGTGCGGCACCGGTCATTCCTCCCCAGATCAGCGCCGTGGCGCCAGACGGCAAGCAATCGGTTCTGACGACCGGGACCGGCGGCGTCGGGATCGGCGTGCTGAGTGGCTGGGTGTACGTTTCCACCGGCGGTGGCTCGGTCGGATCAGGCTTCGCGCCGCAACCGCAGGAAAACACCGTCAGTGCCGTCGACATCGCGACAGGTGCGGTCCTGAAGGTCGCGGAGCTCGGACCTTACGAGGTGGCGAACAATCCGGATGGTCTCGACGTCAACCCCAATCTCTACGGGCTCGATTTTGGCGCGGACGGTCAGCTCTACGTGGCAGATGCCGGTGGCAATGCCATCTACAAGATCAATCCGGACAGCGGCGAGTTCGCCCTCTTTGCCGTGGTGCCGAACCTGACCGATCTCACCGGGGCGACGCCGACCGTCCTGGAACAGGCGCAGCAGCCAGGACCCCGGCAGCCGGTGCCAACCGGAGTGGTCGTCGACGGCGGGGGCAATGTGGTCGTCTCCCTGCTCGGCGAGGGATGGTCCGGTCCGTCGATTCTCACCTTCGCGCCGGATGGGACCTATACCCCAGGAATCTCCGGGCTGACGATGATCGTCGATATCACGCTGGGTCCTGACGGATTGCTGTACGCCAGCCAGTTGACTGCCGACCTCAGCAGCGCGGTTCCGTCGCCGGGAAGCGTAATCCGGATCAACGCCGATGGTTCCACCGAGATGGTGGTCGAGGGCCTGTTCTTCCCCCACGGCATCGTGTTCGATGCGGAAGGCAACCTCTTCGTGGCGACGAACTCGATCATTTCCTCACCAGACGCCCCGCTCGGCCAGGTGCTGCGTATCGACGGCATCGCCAAACCCGCGTAGTTCGCCAACGCGCATCGCGTTTCAAATCTCGCATCAGAGCCACCAGGATATCCTGGTGGCTCTGATGCGTTGATACCTCTCATCGGTCTCATACGGAATCCGGGTGATGAAGGTACGCACCTTGTTCTCGTAGCTGCACCCTTTATGGGTGCCGTGCCACGTCTGTCCGTCCCGCGCCCGCGTCAACCATGTTGGATCTCGCGCTCATGAGCAGATGAGATCGGGGCGGGACACCTGTTGAATTCCTTGCCCCGCGTTTCGCACGCGGGAGGGATTCCGATCAGGTGTGAGGAGGAAAGGCCGCCTGCTGCGCGGCGTTCCACACATGTGCTCCGCAGATGGACTGGCCGAGATATACCCCGCGACCGATCGCGGGCAGGATTCGCCTGTCACCGTTGATCAATCGCTGATGCGAGAGCAGATCGCGGGTCGCGGCCATGTCGCGATACCACTCGATCAGATCGATGTAGGCGATGTGATACGCGGCTGCGGCTGCAGGTGGGGTGATGGCTTGCAGGCGAGGAATGAGATCGTCGAGGGATGTGACGACGTCGGTTGCCTGTGCACCCGTCAGGGCGAGGACGTCGTGATCGACCGTCCCAAGCGTGATGAGCCCGTCGTTGGGTGTCACCAGCTCCGCCAATTGCTGAAAGTACGGCCCCAATGCCTTGCACCCATCGCCGGCAGAGATGACCGACGGCGTCACGGCAGATATCTCCTGCGAGACAGATGGAGTCGCGACTGAAGCCGAGCCGCTCAACGCGACCGGATTGCCGAGCACTGCCGCGAGTGCGGCGATCACCAGGGCGTGGCGAATGTTCATGGGTGATATCCTTCGCTGGTTCGGGCGTCAGGGACAGGTCTGGCGCCAGGCATCGAGGTCCCGATGTTTCAGGACAACCGAGTAGTGAGTGCCGGAAGCAATGGGGCAGATCGTCGACAGGTCTGCGTCACGATCGGTGTACTCGATCGCGAACACGGGTTTTCCGTGCTGCAGATAGGGCAGCAGCTCGTCGCACCAGCCATCCACAAAGCAGTCTTCCGTTACGGCGAAGTCGTAGCTCGGCTCGAGGGCGGCGGTCAGGTCCGGGATATTCTTCTGCCCGATTGCCAGACCGCGTGCATGTGCCTGGTCGGCCAGCCAGAGGTTGAAACGTATCTGATCATCCTCGGTGAGATCGAAGCCGGTGACCTTCTCTCCATTCTGGAAGGTGTCGATGTTGTCCGGTTCGACCGCATCGAACCCCTTTTGGGCACACATGTCGAGTCGGGCATCAATGGCGGGTGCAAGAAGTTCGAGTTGGCGGATATCGAGGAACCGCTCGCCCTTCCAATCGGCCCACTCCTTGCCGATCACGGACGGCGGGTAGTTCTTGGCATCGGGACGCCAATCTTCAAGGGTTCCCATGCTGACGTAGCAGAGGACGTGAATGCCCTTGGCGTGAAGTTCGGAGATGGTGGCGGCATCCGTTTCAAAACCGTCGAGGTCGTAGACGGCGACGTCGAGCGGCGCACCTGCGAGCGGCTCGCCGAACTGGATCTGCCAGCTCGACCCAGACGACGGCTGCCAGATCGCGGATGACGGCGTCACTGACGGCGTCACTGACGGTGTTGATTCCGTCGTCATCGACGCCGCGCTCGTGGCAGTCGCGACAATCGGACCAGTCAGGGTGAACAGGAGAAGGATGGTGATGGCGAAGATCCGGCGCGTTTGGCCCATCGACGATGTACTCCCTAAAAGTGAGCGTGTGAGTCGGCGAGGACAGGTCGTCTCGCACGCAAGGATCTGGGGGTCCGGACGTACGGAGATCCCGGAATGCTGTTTGGGACCGGTGGCTCAAGGATATCGCGCAATCTGGAAGCGTCGCCATCCTCAACGACTCGCGAAGGAAACGTTAGGAACTGCCGAACACTTCTCCCACGTACCCGTTGGCGAAGGTGAGCGCCTTCCAGAATCCCTCGCCCGACGCGGCACGTGGCAAGGAGCAATTGGAGAAGGGGATGGGACTAGGAGGGTATCGTCATGATGTGTCAACGGTCATGCTTGCACATTAGAGCGAAAACCGAAACAGTGACCACGGTCAGCGATACCCGGCATGGCGAAAGAAGGCGAGCGCGTAGGTGGAGGTCATGGCATTGAGCCCCGACCTCATCTCGGTGATCAGGGTCTCGACGGTCCGCACACCCGCTCCGCGCAGATGGGCTTTGAGGTTGCTGAAGGCGACCTCGATCGGGTTGACGTCCGGTGAGTATGCGGGCAAGACGCGCAGTTGACAGCCCGCCGCCTCGATCGCTCGCCGCGCATCGGCGTTTTTGTGCACACTGAGATTGTCCAGGATCACGATCTGCCCGGACCGCACCACGGGCACAAGGTGGTCGTCCACCCACTGCGCGAAGAGCGGTCCGTCCAACGCACCGACAAAAGCCAGTGATGGACGGATCCCCGCCACGGTCAGTGCGGCGATGCAGGTGACAGTGGGTCCGTGATTGCGAGGATTCGCGGCGTGGAGACGCTGGCCGCATGGGGCTCGTCCCCGGTTCCGGGTCATCGTGGTCTGGGTGCTGGTCTCATCCAGGAAAACGAGATCCGCGACCGGAAGGATCGTGATGGTCGCGCGCCAGACGGTTCGGGCCGCTTCATCGCGCTCCGTGGCGATCAGGCTCTTTTTTTGAGTGGGCGATCGAGCCGCGCGATGGCGCGCCGCATGGTGGTCGCGGGGATGGAGCTGCATCGAACAGCTGCATCGGACCCTCCACTGCAGAGCAATGGATTAGCCTGTGGGCGGACATCGCGGAAGCACATCGTTTGACCGCCGCTCTAGCGACCACCGCGTGGATCGAGGATATCGCGGAGTCCGTCGCCGAAGAGATTCAATGCGAGTACCACGATCATGATCGCGCACCCCGGGAACGTGGCCATCCACCATGAATCGCGAAGGAAATTGCGAGAGCTGCTCAACATCGCTCCCCATTCCGCGGTTGGCGGTTGCGCGCCGAGGCCAAGGTAGCTCAATCCGGCAGCGGCAAGAATCGAACCGGCGACGCCGATGGAAGCCAGCACGATGAGGGGAGCGATAATGTTGGGGAGTATATGACGGAACAGGATTCGGGCGTTCCCGGAACCAGCTGCCTGTGCCCCAACCACATAGTCGAGATCTCTCACAACGAGCGTCGAGGCCCTTGCCGTTCGTGTATAGACTGGGATGGCTTCGATCCCCACCGCGATCATCACATTGAAGAGACTCGGCCCCAGGACGGCCACAATCGCGATTGCCAGCAGGATGCCAGGAAAGGCCAACATGATGTCCATGAATCGCATGATGACCGCATCCAGCCATCCACCGAAATAGGCCGCGGCGATTCCCAGCAACGAGCCAAAGGTTGCCGCGATCCCCACCGCGATCAAGCCGACCCGGAGCGATATCCTCGCGCCGTAGATCACTCGGCTGAGAACATCTCGCCCCAGCTCATCCGTGCCAAACGGATGTGCCATGGTAGGGGCGGCCCGACGATCGCGCGAAATCTCGTTCGGGTCGTGGGGAGCCAGAACCGGTGCTGCAAGGGCGGTCACGACGAAGAAAAGAACGATAATGCCACCGATAAACGCTCCTGGCCGGGCCCTCAGGCGTCGAAAGGCGATTCGCCATTGGCTTCTCACCACCCGCTCTTCGCGCACCAGTGCTGGCTGACGGTCATCCCCAATGGCAGTGATGGACATGCTGACGATTCTCCCGGGCATCTTATCGATAGCGAACGCGTGGATCGATTACCGCGTACAAGAGATCGATGGCAAGATTGACAAAAACATAGATTGCCGCCGTAAAGAGCACGATTCCTTGTATCTGGGGGAAATCGCGGGACTCGATCGCCGTCACGGTGTAGCGGCCAAGTCCAGGCCGGGAAAAAACGGATTCGATGATCACTGCACCGCCGAGCAGTCCTCCGAATTGAAGTCCGATGATGGTGATGACGGGAACCAGCGCGCTTCGGAACACGTGGCGCACGATGACCACTCGCTCGGTCAAGCCCTTGGCTCTCGCTGTCCGCACAAAATCCTGGCCGACGACCTCGAGGACCGATGACCGCGTCATGCGTGCCAGCACGGCGGCGGCCGGTGCCGCGAGCGCGATCGTTGGCAGGATCAGCGCCTTGGGTCCGGTGCCGGCAATCGGGAGCCAGCCAAGCTTGAGACCGAAAAAGAGGATGAGCAGAATGCCTGACCAGAATCCAGGCATCGAGATGCCCAGGAGGGCAAACAGCATGATCCCCGCGTCCACGATCCCGCGACGACTCACTGCCGCGGCGACGCCGAGTGTTATCCCGACGAGCGCGGCGAGGATGCAGGCACAGGTCGTCAGAATCAGTGTCGACGGGAAGCGTGCCAGGATTTCTGTCAGCACAGGTTGGCCGCTGCGAATGGACGTGCCGAAATCTCCGGAAAGTGCGTCGCGCACGTAGCGTCCGTATTGGACGATGAGCGGATCGTTGAGCCCGAGTTGCTCGCGAAGCCGCGCCGCATCCTCCGCGGTGGCCCGGTCGCCCAGCATGACGGTGACGGGATCCCCAGGCACCAGGTGGCTCATCATGAACGCCGCGATCGACACGCCGATCAATACGGGGATGACGAGGAGTATTCGCTGTAGGAGATACCGTGACACCGCTACACCTCGAGCTGCGAATCCTCACGACCGACGCAGGCGGGAGGACGGCTGATCCGAGAAAGGGTGGTGGTGGTTGCGGCTTTTCGCAACCACTTTTTCTCACCCTTGGCTACGATGGGAGGTCTATCCCCGACTGTTTGCCGCCAGACCTGCGTATCCGTCAACAAGCGTCATCGGACGCGCCGTGTCAGTCGGCGATCCAGGCATCATACAGAACGGCATAATTGTCTGGATGCATGACGGCGTTCGTGACCTTCTTGCTGAATCCGATGAAGTACTGATCGATCCACAGCGGAACCCAGAGGGAGAGATCGCTGACGTACTTCTGAATCTCGGCGTAGACCTTGGCCCGTTGCGCGAGGTCCATCGTCGAACGGCCCTTCATGATCAGGGCGTCCAGCGCGGGATCCTTGATATGGCTCAGATTGAGGCCCGTGCCCGCCTGTTTCGAATGGAACCAGAGATATGCGATGTCCGGATCGGCATAGGTATAGCCCATGAATTCGGCCTGGTGCTTCGATGCTTTCGCTTCTTCCAGCAGGGTCGCAAACTCGAGCTGCTGGATTTCCATCTCGATCCCAATGTCGGCGAGTTGACTCTGAATCACCTGGGATGCACGACCCCACGCATCGATCGGGAGATTGAGGGCCGTGAACTTGAAGGGCTTTCCGTCCTTGGCCAGCTTGCCATCACTGCCGGCAACCCAGCCCGCTTCCGTCAACAATGCCTTCGCCTGCTCGGGGTCGAACGCGGGTGCGTAATCGACGATGCCTTCCCAGTACCCTGGGATCGTCGGAGGGAGGAAGCCATAGGCGAGCTGCCCGTGGCCTTCGACCGCGGCATCGAGGATGTCCTGCTTGTTGATGGCGAAGTTGAACGCGCGGCGAACCTTGACGTCATCGAATGGGGCCTGGGTCACGTTGAACTCGAGGAATACCACTCCCTTTCGCCAGAAGTCGACGAGCCAGAATTCGTCGCTTTCCTGGATGCGTTCGATATCGACCGCCGGAATGGTCGCCTGCTGAATCTCGCCTGCTTCGAACGCGGCGATTCGGGAGGCATCTTCGATGATCGACTGCAATGTGATCGTCTCGATGAAGGCTCCCGGTGGGTCCTGATGGAGAAAATCGGGTGCCCAGGCATAGTCGGGGTTGCGCTTGAGAATGATACGATCGCCCTCCCGCCATTCGTCCACCATCCATGGTCCGGTCAGGACCGGCTTGCGGCCGAAATCGTTCCCTGCGGACTTGAGCGCCGTGGGGCTGACAAAGGTCAGAACGGCCGCGGTGAGGCTGTCGAGGAGCGGAGCGAACGACTCCGAGAGGGTGAACTGGAATTCGTAGTCTCCAAGCACGGCCGTGCTTTTCATGGAGCCAACAAGACCACCCGCCGTGATCGACTTCGTCGCGGGGTCCAGGATCCGATCGAATGAGAACTTCACGGCGTTTGCGTCGAACGGAGTTCCGTCCTGGAATTTCACGTCCTCGCGGAGCTTGAACGTCCACGTCAGCCCATCCTCGCTGACGGTCCATTCCTTGGCGAGGCTCGGAACATATTCACCGTCGAGATTCTTCGCGATCAGGCGATCACCGCAGAAGCCGAGAACCGTGCTGACCGCCGCCGAGCCCGTCTTGTGCGGATCGAGCGTGTCGCCAAGCTCACTGACTCCGATGATCAGCTCACCACCCACCGATGCCGATGCGGGGTCTTCCGGCGTTCCAATTGGCTTCGGTGCCGCATAGGCAACATGCCGGAGACTGCCGGTTGCAGCCAGGGTGCCGAGCAGTGCGGCGGTCTTGAGACCAAAGCGACGAGAAAAAGCGTTCATGGCTACTCCTGATCCTTCGTTTATCGTGGTGCACGCCAACGATCGTAGGTCGGGCGAGTCCGGCAGGACCCGGTTTTTGCTTGGAACCTTCTTACGGCATCCAGTCTTGTCTGTCCATACCTTCTGCATTCATTGTGTGTGAAACGATCGTGTCCGGATCGAATCCGGCCGCGAGAATTGACAGCGATTGGGGTTGCCTATACAATCGCGCCACGAAAAATATGACAATCCGGGACAGATCGCGAAGAACCCCACCCGTCGTTTGCCACCTCCGCACCAGCTTCGAGAGGACGTGTTGTCATGTCTCTGCCGGAACTCCACGGGGTCGTGCCGATTGTGGTGACGCCGTTCGACGAACGCGGCCAGATCGACGAGGAGAGCTTGCGACGACTCGTCGAGTTTTGCCTCGATGCCGGCGTGCACGGTCTCGGCATCGCGCTTGGAAGCGAGATCTACAAGCTGAACGAGGCGGAGCGCGAGCGCGTGATCGCGATCGTTGTGGAGCAGACGCGAAATCGGGTCCCGGTGATCGTGAACACTGGCGCGGCGGCGACCGATCTCGCGGTCTGGTTGAGCAAGCGAGCCGAGAAGTTGGGAGCGTCCGCAATCATGTGCATGCCGCCGGGGGCCGGTTTCTCGGCGTCCGAGGTATTGAGTTATTACGCGGCGATTTCGAATGCGGTGTCCGTGCCGGTGATGATTCAGGACACCGCATCGACACCTGTATCAGCGTCGCTCATCCGAGCGATCGCAGATAGCTGCGAGAACGTCCAGTACGCGAAGGTGGAGAGCATGCCACCCGCGCTGCAGATCTACGGCGCGGTGCAGGCAGGTGGCGATGCGGTCGCGATCTTCGGCGGTGCGGCCGGGCAAAGCTTCCTGCAGGAACTTCGGCGGGGCGCAATCGGGACGATGCCGTGGCCAAGTACTCCAAGGGCCTTCGTTCAGGTCTGGGATCTCTGGCAAGCCGGCGATCGTGCCGGGGCGACGGATGTCTTCGAGGAGCGGATCACGCCACTATTGCGGATCAGCATTGGGTCACTGGGCGGCGGTCACCTCATCCACAAGGAAGTCCTGCGGCGTCAGGGGGTGATCGCGAGTGGACACGTCCGTCGACCGATCGACCCGCTGGATCCGGTGACGCTGGAGGAACTCGACGAAGTCTGCGCGCGACTTGGCTTCACCCAGGTCGCATGAGGGTGGGGAAGCCTGTAGGGAGAGAAATTTCTCCACTGCGCTCCATGCATGGGGCCAACAGGTTGTGCCACGGCTTCGGTCAAAACGACGGGTGCTTGAATCACCTCGGTCGCCGGATCGAGATCAGGGTCGATCCTTGTCGGGCATCCAATGGGAGAAAGATGTGAAGATCGTCGACATCGAGGTGACGTCGTTTCGGACGGAAGTCGATCGCTATCAGAATGGTGCGCCGCAGCCGAACATTCCCGTGGTGCAGACCCTGACGGCGATCATGACCGATGAAGGTGTGACCGGTCGTTATTTCGGCGGCAAGGGCCATGGCGATCAGGATGGGCTGGATGCCGCCGAAATCGCCTACATCGAGCATCGGATCAAGCCGCAGCTGATGGGACAGGACCCGCTCGACCAGGAGCGATTCTGGCAGTATCTGTGGGCGGCGAAAACGCCCGAGAACCTGATGGGGGTGATCGATCTCGCGCTGTGGGATCTGGCCGGAAACATGGCCGGTGTGGCCGTCTGCAAGCTGATGGGTGGTTGCCGCGATCGGGTGAAGGCCTATGCAAGCACGTATCCCAACATGGGATCGCCCGAGAACTACGCCGAGCACGCCTTGGCGTGTCAGCGGCAGGGATACCAGGCCTACAAGATCCATCCCTATTACTACTGGAACCCCGCGACGCACGAGGCGGTGCCGGGACGGCCCTCTCACATCGCCTGGGATCTCCAGATCTGCGAGCAGGTACGGGCAGCTGTTGGTGACGAGATGGTGCTGATGTACGACCCGTGGGGCACGTATCACACCGTCGAAGAGGCGCTGAGAGTCGGCCGTGAACTGGAACGGCTCGATTTCTACTGGTACGAGCATCCGATGCCGGAACACCGGGTGGACGCGTACATCCGGCTGGCTCAGGAACTCACGATCCCGATCTGTTCTCCGGAGATCCTCGAAGGACATGTGTTCACACGGGCCGATTGGCTGCGACGCGGAGCCTCCGATATCAGCCGGATCGATGTGCTGCGGGGCGGAATCACCGCAGCGAAGAAGACCGCGATCGTCTGTGAGGCGTACGCCGTGAAATGCGAGATCCACATGAGCGGTGTGGGGAATCTGCACGTGCTCGGCTCCACGCCCGAGGATACCTGCGAATATTACGAGCGAGGATTACTGGCGCCCGGTGTCGACTACGAACGAGCGCTTCCCTACCTGACCGCGTCGCTCGATGCGATGGATGCGGAAGGATACGTGGCCTTGCCGACCCGACCCGGCCTGGGCTACGACATCATCCAGGAATATATCGACGATCGTCGGATCGCGGTGGAGTAAGGCGCGATCTGGTGTCGGTCATGGATCAAAGCCGTGAGCGGTAGCACCGATCGGGTGACTTCCCTCGATGAGTGCATCTGGTCCTGAGGTTTGGTGTGGACGTGAATCCGTTCTCGCCCATGCCTCACGTGTGCGTCAATCGAGGTGCGTCATCGAACGTACCTGCACCATGCGCCGGCTGGCCAGATCGCAGGCTCGCTGGCTGGACACGATTGCGGCCCTAACCTGTCCTCGTGAGGAGGGTCAGGAGGCATCGCGAATTTGCGGACATGGCTCCCGATCGCATCGTGGATCATGTTGGCGATCTCCAGGCGAGGGGTACCGTGACTGGCTCGTCCGGCTCGTCATGGATTCTGTGTTCTGTCACGTATCACTTGCCGGGCAGGGCGATGCCCCGCCGGCGCACGAGAGATGTCTCGATTGCACCCCGACGCAGCTGCCTGACGCGCTGCCCGACACAGCTGCGGAATGACGGGACTTGATCGGCACTCGCGGGAATGTCGAACCGGTGGAGCGGTTTGCAGACGATCGCATGCGACGATGAAGGTTTCAGCGGCTTCAGCGGCTTCAGCGGCACCGTGGCGCAGTTGCATCGATCGTCTGTTCAAACGGATGTCCACCGTAGCGGTCCCCGCAGGATGCGTTTGGCGTGTGATCGGAGGCGACGGAGACGATGCCAACCTTCGCCTGAGATTCACTCGCGGGGCACCGCGTATGTTCGCAGCCAGACCCGTAACGTCTGATTCGCGGCCGCTTCGGCACTGCGCATCGCGATCGGTGTTGCCTCGATCGTGATGCTGGGCGGAGTGATCCCCTGATTGGCAAGGATGTCCGTCTCGCCCGAGATCACACTGCGCTTGGGCGAACGCAACTTCCAGGTCCTCCGGGACGATCTGGCGCGGGGCGGTCGGGAGACCGTTGTCGGCATCGACATCAATGTCGACATCGATATCGAGGTCGACTCGACCAGAGGAGATGGTGACACTCCCATCCGCCGCGACGTTATGGCTTCAGCGACGGTGATTGCGAGAGGGCCCGTCTGGTCTGTCGGCTGATATGGTCGATCCCAACCGTTGGCAACCGATCTGGTTTGCGCTGGATCGAGGCGGTCGGTATCGTTCCAGATGGTAGGCGATCGCACGACGTTTCGACCTGGTCGATCACGAGACCGGGTTCGTGCCAATGATCCTCTGGGGATCTCTGCGGCAGAGGCCATGTGTCGATGAAGGTAGTTCTTCCTTGCTTCATCGGCTCGCACGCACACGCGATCCCAAGGAAGGCGTTCGATCACCATCTGGAAAAACGAGCCAGATTGTCATCGTATGATGTCATGATATAATGACTTTATGCACAAGCGGATACGATCCTGGTCGCGGCAGAAGATCGTACAGAGTGGACGAGGGGTGAATGGAACGGCTTGAAGTGAACGGGTGGCGGGGCAAGGCGTTGCTGCCCGTGCTGGTGTATTCGGCATTGGTGATGTCGGTGTTGTCGACGCTGGGGGCGCCGATGATCCCGACGATTGCCCGCGATCAGGGCGTGACACTCGAGGCGGCGCAGTGGATTCTGACCGTGATGCTCCTCGTGGGCGCGATCGCAACACCGATTACGGGACGTCTGGCCGATGGACCCTACCGCAAGCACACGATCCTGGGAAGTCTGGCGTTGGTCCTCATCGGTTCGGTGATCACGGCGGTGTCTCCATCATTCATGTTCCTGATTGTCGGTCGAGCCCTGCAGGGGTTCGGACTGGGACTGGTGCCGCAGGCAATATCGGTGGCCCGCGATTGCCTGCCATTGGAACGAGTCCGGCCGGGGATCGCGATACTCTCGATCACGACGGCCGCTGGCGCCGGGTTGGGATACCCGGTAACCGGACTCATCGCGCAGCAGCTGGATTACCGCGCCGGGTTCTGGTTCGCCGCGATCATCACCCTGATCGCGTTGGTGCTGGTAGCAATGGTTGTTCCTGTCACGTCGTTGCGAGCGTCGAACCCGCTCGATGTCGCGGGCGCCATTCTGCTGGCGATCGTGCTTGCCTCGCTGTTGCTCTTCATCAGCGAAGGGACGAAGTGGGGCTGGACCTCTGGCAAGATCCTGGGACTCGCCGCGATCGCGGTCGTGGTCGGCGGAATCTGGATCAGGCAGGCGCTTCGGGCCGACCATCCGCTGGTCGATCTTCGCCTGATGACGAACCGATCGGTGTTGACGGCCGACATCGTTGCTCTCCTGATGGGCGTCAGCCTCTACGCGATGTCGTCGCTGATCAATCGCTACGTCCAGGCGCCACGCGAGGCAGGCTACGGATTTCATGCGGGATTGGTCGCCACGGGGTTGATGCTGGGACCGTTGGCGATCGGCAGCCTGCTCTCGAACCGGCTGTCGGTCGTGTTGATGGGACGGTTCGGTCCGCGACTGCTGGTGCCTCTGGGATCGCTCTTCGTCGGTCTCGACATGGTGTTCCTGGCGGTCGCGCGGACAAGCCAGTGGGAGATCGTGGTTGCGATGATCCTGCTCGGGCTCGGCATCGGATTGACGTTTGCCGCGATGCCGCTCCTGATTATCCGGGCGGTGCCAGCATCGGAAACCGGAAGTGCCACCAGCATGAACGCGGTGCTGCGGTCCGTGGGCGGCGCGATTGGAAGTGCTGCCAGCATCGCCCTGCTCAGCACCTACACACCCGTGGGTCAGCATCTGCCAACGAACAGCGGATATACGGTGACGTTTCTGGTGGGTGCTGTCATCTGCCTGGCGGCGGGTGCGTTCAGTGTCGCGATGCTGCCTCGTATCCCAGCTTCCGAAGCTTCCGATTCGGGCCTGAAGGCGATCACCCTCGAGCGAATCCCGGCTCGCCAGGGTGCCTAGGCCGGTATGACTGGTGTCAGGCACGATAAGGCGGGATAGGGCGCGATGACGTGTGATCGTCCGTCAAACGCCGTAGCATAGACAACAGAGGAGGTAACCCATGGCGTCCATAGCGAATTCCCCCGAAACGGCCGGCGCGCGCCGCCGTGATTCCGTCGCCACGCGTCAGGCATTGCTCGATGCCGCCCGCGAACTGTTCGGTACGAAAGGATATGACGGCACCTCGCTGCGTGAGATCGGCGAGCGTGCCGGTGTCGATGCGTCGCTGGTCGCACGGTATTTTGGGAACAAGGTCGCGCTCTACAGCGCCACCCTCGAAGCGGAAGGCTCGATCGACGACGGCTCGGAAGACCGGACAGATCTCAAGGCACTGCTGCGGCGGCTCCTGCTGCGGGTGGACAGCCGGGGGATGGGACCGATCATGCAGGCGCTGAGCGAATCCGATGTCGATCCGGAGATCCGTCGCTCCGCGCGGGACCACATGCAGCGGCGGGTGCTCGGCCCGCTGATCGAGCGGATGCGGCAAGAGGGTATCGATGCCCCTGAACTGCGAGCCGACCTGTTGCTTGCCTCCCTGATCGGGATCATGACGGTTCGCGCGACCGCATCGCTCGAGGTGCTTGGCCGGTCCGATCATGAAGAGGTGATCGAGACGGTATTCCCCGCGTTGAACGCAATCGTGGGCCGTCTCCAACCGGATTGAGCGCCGTCCCGCTGGCAGAACGGGGTGTTTCCGACTCTGGCGGCGGGGACCGGCGGAGTCGACGATGGAAACACGATCGTCAGCCCCAGGCCGAAGGACCTGACGACCGTCGGACCCACGTTGTCTGCCAACCCTTCTCGCCCTCAACCGTCATGAGCCATATGTCCGATGCTCTTTAGCCTGAGTAGTCCTCACCATCAACCGTCATTTCGAGCTTGTCGAGAAATCTCGCCTCGTTGACCGTAGCATGGGATTCTTCGCAAGCCTGGTACGTTGCCCAAGCCTGTTTGCCGCGTACCCGGCTCGTCTTTGTCTCCTTTTCGTTTCGTGTCGAGCCCTTTGGCTCCGCTCGACCGCGCTGGGAGGGTAAACTCCGCCGAACGGGTTCGGCCGCGCTGCGAGGACAGGCTCGTTGCTCGAAATGATGGAAAACAGGACCGAAATCACGAACGCCTTTGCCTGCCCCGGCCCGCCACTCGAACACGAGGTGACGCGGGAGCGATCTGCGATCCTGGCATGAGGTGATGGGGCTCGGCCACGATGTTCATTGTTTCGTCCAGCGGGCAACGCTGATTGATGGGTCCATCTCACATTCACGTATTTTTCGTCATCTCGGCAGCCGCACCGGGCAGCCGCGCCGGGCGCAGGAGGGATCGCTTGGCGTAGACCGCCTCTCGCTGCTTGCCAACGTTGCAGCAAAACGCATTGCATGCCAGCTTGTCCCTCGCCTTGCTCGGGATGACAGAAAGATGGCATTCGGAACACGTGGTGACCGGCTTTCCATAGGCTCCCTATGGCAGGAATGAACGAGAAGGGGTGAAAGGGGTGAGATGAAGAAGGACGAAACCGAAGCGTCCAGCAGCAGTGCCGGCTCCCACGCTCATGCCAATGCCGTGAAAATCATCGACGTCGAGCCGTTCTTCTCGGTCGAGCGTCCCTCCGGGGTGTTTTCGTTCGAAGCGACGATTGCCGGTGATCTCACCTTCGCTCATGTGCGGGTGCGCGTTGCGGATCGCTCCGGGCGGACAGCGGAAGGCTGGGGCGCGATTCTGCTTTCCCATCCATGGGCGTTTCCCGGTACCGATCTCTCCGATGCCGCGAAAGACCAGATCATGCGCGCGATCATCGGCATGGCTGGCGATCTCCTGATCGGTGATGGGGCCCACGGGCATCCGCTCGATCATTTTCTCGCGATCGAACCCGAACTTGGCGAAATCATGATAGGGCGCGGTGCGGAGGAGTCGGTGGTCGTGCCTGTTCTGGCGGCGCTGGTCGCCTATTCGCCCATCGATGCTGCCATTCATGATGCCTACGGCAAACTTCATGGGATCAGTTCGTACGATGCGCTCGGACCGAATTATATTGGATGGGATCTGAGTCGCGTGCTGGGAACTCGCTTTGCGGGCAGATACCTGCCGGAGTTTCTGCGCCCCGAACCAGTCGATTCGTTGCCGATCCTGCACACCGTGGGGACGGACGATCCGTTGACTCCGATCGAACAGGGTGACAGCGCCTATCACTGCCTGACCGACTGGATCGCGATCGACGGCGTCCATTCCTTCAAGGTCAAGCTTCAGGGACGGGATCTGGAGTGGGACATCTCGCGCCTGGTGCGCGTCTACGAAACCGCCAGCGATAGCGTCGGTCTGGCCGGCGAGGTGCGTATCATCGGCGATCTGAACGAACGGAGTCCGTCGTTGGTGTATATCATGGCGTTGCTGGATGGCGTCGCATCGCGCTCGCCGGATGCATTCGCTGCCCTCGACGCATTGGAGCAACCGGCCAGCAGGGATCTCGACGCGCGCGCGATCGACCTCTCGTCCGCCTCGCAGCGCGTGTCGATCGTGCTCGACGAGGGGCTGACGAGTCTGGCCGCGATCGATCGGGCGGTCGCCCTCGGCTGGAACGGTATCGCCCTCGAGACGTGCAAGACGCAGAGCCTGATGCTGCTCGCGCTGGCGAAGGCGACCGTGTTGGGATTGCGGATTTCGGTACAGGATCTGACCAACCCCGGGATCGCCCTGCTTCAGTCGGTCGGCCTGGCTTCCCGATTGCTGCAAACGGCCCCGATGGAGAGCAATCAGCGGCAGTATTTTTCGGCGACGTCGAAGCAGGAGGCGGCGGTCTTCCCGTGGATATTCGCCGTCAGGGGCGGCGCCGTGCCATCGTCGGAGGTCGGCGGGCCCGGTTTGGGATATGGTGACCTCCAACACATCGGGCGTGACATCTTCGCTTGACTGATGCCCGGTTCCCGCCGTCCCGTCGTCCCACCCACTCGACAGGCTGTTATCCTGTCATCCCGACGCAGGAAGGATCACGCTGACGAGCGAGGTGCGCCGTGAAGCGTTTCCATAATGCGCGCCATGCGGCGCACGAGACATGCAATGACGTCGATACAACCGAGACAACTCAGCCGCGGTCGACGATGGTCGATGCTGGGTCTGAGCATGGCCGCGCAGGCAGCGGGGGCAGTGTTCGTCAATGGTGCCGCCTTCCTCAATCCTGTTCTTCATACGGAACGTGGGTTGACGCTGGCTCAATCCGGACTCATCATCGGAGCGCCGACGCTCGGAGTGATGCTGACCCTGATCCTGTGGGGGATGCTGGTGGATCGCATCGGCGAGCGCTGGGTACTCTCCGGTGGATTGCTGCTGGCCGCGCTCGCAGTGAGCGGTGCCATCCTCACACCCTCATACATCGGTATCGGTTTCTTCCTGCTGCTCGGCGGGATGGCGGCGGCGAGTACCAATGCGGCGAGCGGACGTGTCGTGATCGGCTGGTTTCCACCGGAGCAGCGAGGGTTGGCGATGGGCCTCCGGCAGATGGCGCAGCCGTTGGGAGTTGGATTGGCAGCCCTGACCGTGCCGGTGATTGCGGCCACGCACGGGTTGAACGCCGCGCTGCTGTTGCCGATGGTGCTGCTGGTCGTGGTTGGCGCGATCTGCGCGATCGCCGTAATCGATCCGCCCCGACCGACCCGAAAGGAGGCCGCCGATACTGGGCAGCTTTCCAATCCCTATCGCCAAAGCTCATTGCTGTGGCGTATCCATGGAGTCTCAGTCCTGCTTGTGATTCCCCAGTTCGTGGTCTGGAACTATGCCCTGCTGTGGCTGATTACGGAGCAGGGGATGCCCGCCGCCCGAGCTGGCCTGATCGTGGCGGTGTCGCAGGTATTGGGAGCATTGGGACGCGTCCTCGCCGGCGTGCTCTCGGATCGGATCGGCAGCCGGATGCGGCCACTGCGAGCGATCACCGTGCTGGCTGCGCTGTCGATGCTGGGGCTAGGAATCACGGACTGGCTCGATTCGCCGCTGGCGATTGCGATGCTGGTCGTCGCCTCGGTCGTTACGGTTGCCGACAACGGTCTGGCGTTCACCGCGGTCGCCGAGATCGGGGGACCGTTCTGGGGCGGCCGGGCGATGGGGATGCAGAACACCGGGCAGTTTTTGGCGGCGGCGGCCGTGCCATCGGTCGCCGGTGCCCTGATCGGAACGATCGGCTATCCCTTCACGTTCGCGTTGACGGCGGTATTTCCCATGATCGCCACGCCTCTGGTTCCAAAGGCGGAGCGGATCGAACCGGCGATCACCATCGTGACGATCCCGGTGGCTTGACGGGTGTAGCGTGTCGTTCACGAGATGGATGTTCGAGAGATCAGCGCAACGGGCTGATCCGCTTCGAATGCTCGTCATCATGTTTTCTTGCGCGCGTCGCTTCATTTATTCTGAAGGCTCATTTTATCGAAATGTGCTGATCTGGCGGGGATCGTTGGGTCAGGGACAAATGAAGCGGTGGTGCTCGGTGCTTCACTTAATCGGTTGATCGCCATGCCACTTGTGTCGAAGACGGATCGGATCGAGCCAACGACCACTGTCGCGACGATTCCAGGAGCGGCCATGAACCCGGCTTAGGCTGTAGGCTGGTACGGAAGGAATGTGTGTCGCGTCCGCGAGGTGATATGGAATCGTGAGGAGTCATCATGAGACTCGAAGGCAAGACGGCGATCGTGACGGGCGCCGCGTCCGGGATCGGTGAGGCGACTGCACTGCTGTTCGCGGAGGCGGGCGCGCGGCTCGTCCTGGTGGACAAGAATGGTGCGGGGCTTCGATCACTGGAAGAGATGTTGAGACCGGTTGCGACATCCGACATTCTGCTCTGCGATGGTGACCTTGCTGACACCGGTACGGTCACCCGTGCGATCGACCTGGCGCTGGGATCGCAGCCGTCGGGGACGTCCGGGGCGTCCGGAGCGTCCGGCCTCGATATCGTGGTGAATAATGCCGGGATCATGGAGAGCCGACCGCTGCAAGACGTCGACGAGGAAGCCTGGGATCGTCTGATAGCGGTCAACCTGCGCAGCATGTTCGTCATGACCCGGGCCGCGCTGCCGCACATGTTGAAGGTGGGGCGCGGAGCGATCGTGAATACGAGCTCGGTGATGGCATTCCTGACCGAGCCTCATTACGAGGCGTATACGACCAGCAAGGCGGGGATCATCGGGTTCACGAAGGCGGTGGCCGTCTCGTATGCGGCACAGGGGATTCGAAGCAACTGCATCTGCCCGGGCTGGGTGGATACTCCCATGAACAGGAAGCTCGCGGACGACCTCGGTGGGATGGATGCCTTGAATGCTGTCGTCAAGCAACAGCAACCGCTGGGACGGATGGTATCGACTCGGGAGGTTGCGCAGGCGATTCTCTTCCTGGCATCCGACGAGGCGAGTGGCGTCACCGGTGTCGCCCTCAATGTCGATGGTGGAGCCGGTTCCGCAATCTGATCCTGTCTATCCTGCGAGCTGTGTCGCCAGTTCCTCCAGCGTCGTTTCCAGGAGCGCGATGTCGGCAGCAGAGGTAGCCCAGTTGTCGAATGCGGCACGTAATGCGGTGCTTCCTTGCCAGACGGTTCCGCTCAGGAAGACCCGGCCATCCTTCTGGATGGCACGTGTGAGCTGATGATTGAGCGCGTCCGTCCCGGCCTGATCCAGGTCATCGCGAATGGCGCGAAAGCAGACCACGTTCAACGGCGACTCGTGCATGCGCTGCGCATTGAGCAGTTCGAAGTTCGGAGTTTCGTCGATCCACCCAGCGAACGCCTGCGCATTGTCCAGGCACCGCTCGATCATCGCCTGATACCCGGCGCGGCCGTCCGCCTTGATCGCGCACCACGCCGCGAGGGCGCGAAAACGTCGCGATATTTCGGGGCTCAAGTCAATGGCATCCCAATCGTCGGTGGCGGCGATATACGATCCTCTTGATGCGAAGGTCGAACGGAGAATCGCCTCGTCCTGCACGAACGCGAAACCGCAGTCATACGGAACGTTCAGCCACTTGTGGGCATCCGAAGCCACAGAATCTGCCCGCTCGATACCGTCCAACAGATGGCGCAACCGGGGCGTCGCCGCGGCGAAAAGGCCGAACGCTCCATCGACATGCAGCCAGGCCCCACCTGGATGGTCTGCGCACAGGTCGGCAATTCGTTCGATGTCGTCGAATTGGCCGGAATTGACTTCTCCCGCATTGGCGATCACGATCACCGGTCCATCAATCGCCTCAACGACATGGCGGAGCGATTCGAGATCGACACGACCATCTGGTGCGGGCACGGTTGTCAGCGATGCCCGCCCGAGTCCAAGCGTGCCCAATGACTTTATGGCGCTCGCGTGGATCGCGTCACTCGAGACGACCCGGATCGGAGGATGCCCGCCGAGACCGTCGATCGCTGCGTCGAAACCCATCCGTGCGGATGCCCACTGTCGTGCTGCCCCCAGTCCGACAAGATTGGCCATCGTTGCTCCGCTCGTTACAACACCGGTCCATCCCGCAGGAAGACCGAAGAGTTCCTTCAACCACCGGAGCACCACCAGCTCGGTTTGGGCAGCCGCCGGGCTCAGTGCCCACAAACCGCAGTTCTGGTCGATCGCCGAGGTGAGCCAGTCGCCCGCGAGGGCCGCTGGCGTCACTCCGCCGACCACATAACCAAAGAACCTGGGGCCCGGCGACGCGACGATTCCCGGTTCCGCCCGCTGCAACCATTCCGCCACAACCGCCGTCGAATCCGTCGGCCCTTCAGGCAGAGGCTCGTCCAGCAATTTCGCCATCGTTGTGGAGGAGGCATCCTGGCTGACTCGCCGCGCCCCTAATCCGGCAACGTACTCCCGAGCGCTGACATGGGCAGCATCCATTGCCCGGACAACGTCATCAAATGGTGACTTTTCACTTGCCATCGACTGTTGCTCCCATCATCGACCAGGTGGTTCGTCCCGCTATCGTCTGGGTATCCAACGCCAGAATGAAAGCATGATGTCACCGCATTCGGACGTATCCATTGTGTCCCCGGCATCATGCTTTTCACGTTTGCATTGCTCTGTTCGCCCATTATAGGCTGGTCTACCGTCCAACTAGCCCTTCAGGCGCTGATTCGTCCCACCATGGTGGGACGAATCAGCGCCGACCGACGCGGGGGTTTCCACTCACTCCGAGCGCGTGAGATCGATTAGGTCCCAAGTCCAGTGAAACGCTCGCGGTGAATCACGGTTTCCTTGCCGAACGTTCGTGGATCATGGCCCTGACCCGGCCTGGCTTGGGGAGACGGCGGCGAAGGGCGCATTCGGATCCGGGGAGGAAATGGCAAGGGGCGAGGTTGTTGGTGACGCGACGGGTGACGCGACTGGATATGCCGCAGAGATGCATTCTGGACGGCTGTCGGCATTCCCTGAGGAATCGCAATTGCCACCGTGGCGGTAGCGAGTGTGAAATTCTGGCGGTTCAGTTTCCGGGCAGTTGTCGGGTTCCCGGGAGATGTCACGGCTGATCCTTTGTCATGGAGGGGAGTCGGCACCACCCCGAACGCGTTGAAATACCTGGATTCCTCATGCTTGACGCGCGATCGCCTGTCTTATTGCTCCACCCATGCCCACACAAGAGACCAGTTGGAGGAGTACCCGGTTGGAAAATAATTGTGAACGCGCGGGCTGTTCGCAACGACCCCCTTGGCGAAGACCAGAGGCGCCATCGGGATATCTTCGGCGAGGATATTGGATTGCCGGATCAGCAGATCCCGCCGTTTTGCGGCATCGAGTTCCTCGCGCTGCTGATCGTCAAGTTTGTCGTAGGCCGGATTGCAGTACTTGACCTCGTTGAACCCGGCCGGGTAGATCGAGTCGCAGCGGTACATGATGCCCTGGTTGCCAGTCGTGTTCCGGGTGATGCCGGTCAGCGCAACATCGTAGGCGCGCTGGTTGATCTGCTCCTGCTGGGCCGGGAACGGCATCGCGATCGCGTTCATCTCCAAACCGACGGCTTTCCACGCTTCCTGCATATAGGGGATCAGCTGGGCGTAGGTCGCACTGTCCTGCTCGTACGTGAAGTCGAACGTGAACTGGATGCCGTCTTTTTCGCGAATCCCGTTTGCGCCGGCGATCCAGCCAGCCTCATCGAGGAGTTGCTTCGATTTCTCGGGATCGTACCGATAGATCGTCGTGATGTCTTCCGGGGCATAGGCTGGCGAGAGAGGTGGTTGCGGTCCGTCGGCACGAACGGCGAAACCTAGGAAGATTCGCTCGGCGATCAGGTCACGATCGAGCGCGTACAGCATGGCTTGGCGAACGCGGACATCGAGAAACTTCGTCGTCTTCGTTTCGTCCATGTTGGTTTCGTAATAGGTGATGTTGGCGCGGTCGTACTCCGTAATCTTGAGATCCGGATTGCTCTTGATAAATGCCGGTGCCTGAGCCGGAGAGAGACCGGAGATATCGACTTCCCCCGTTTGCAGGGACTGCAACGCCGAGGTCGAATCGGCGACGATCCGGTAGATGTAGTTCTCGATCACCGGAAGCTGGTCGGTCAGCCAATAATCGGCGTTACGTGTCACGGTGACGTGATCGTTCTGCACCCACTCCACGAACCTGAACGGTCCGCTGCCGACCACGCGTGATGGATCGCGCCCGGTCGTCCCTTCGTTCGAGGGCCAGTCCGGAAAGGCCACCCCTCCCCAGACATGTTTCGGCATGATGGGCACCGTGAGCGCGGTCTCGGTCAGAAACGTCGCCATCGGTTGTCGGGAGGTGAGCTCGACGGTATGGGTGTCCAGCTTCTCGATCTTCGCGAGCGCGCGATCGACCGTTCCACGGGAGGGAGCGAGCCCGTCGGGGGCGAGCATCGCCATGAACGAGAAGACGACATCATCAGCGGTCACGGGCTTGCCATCATGCCAGGTTGCCTTTGGATCGAGCGCGAACCGGTACCGCAACCCGTCACTGCTGATCTCCCAGGAATCGGCGAGCAACGGAACGATCGTCCCATCGCTTGGGTCGATGCCGGTCAGTTCCTGATACATGAGCCCCGTGACAAAGCCCGAGGCGATATCCTGGGCGATCATCGGGTTGACCATCGTGATGTCCGATGAGAAGACCTGAATGACATCGCCGCCGGTTTGCTTCGGCGCTTCGAATGCGTACGTCGACTCGAGCCTGGCGATCACGTCCGCCCGGGCAGGGGATATGCCTTTGAACGTGGCGTTCGGATCGGGGACTGCATCCGCCACCGGAGACGCCGCGGTCTGTGGCGAGGCACTCGGTGATGCCCCTGGAGAGGCCTGCGGTGTCGTATCCAGAGCCGAGGCTGAACGGGCAGCCTGCAGCCCGAGAGCGGCGATCGAGATGCCCGCGCCAGCAGCGGCACGGGCGGCGAATCGACGGCGCGTAACGGGGCGAAGCGCTGGCTTGGAATAGCCACCCGACGACGCTTGGTAGTCCTTGTCGGATTTCATCTTGAGTCTTCTTGCACTGCTTTGGCTTCTTCGGCTTTATGGGCTGCCTGTGTTCCGTCGCGTCGTCACTCGTCACCCGAGCCGGGAACTGCGGCCCGACAGCTTGGCGTGGAGGCTACTCGCTCCAGACCCACGGGATCTCCCAGACTGGAGCGGTGAAGTAGCCGGTCGGATAATAGTTGTGGATGCGTGGGTCGGATGCGACGATCGACTTGTCGAAGACAAGTGGCACGTTTGGCAGGTCTGCCGCCAGGATGTTGGCAGCCTCGATCATGAGGGCCTTGCGCTTCACCGGGTCGAGCTCTCGCTGTTGGGCGTCGTCCAGCCTGTCATATTCCGGGTTGCTATAGCGGGCGATGTTGAACCCGGCCGGATAGAAGGAATCGCTGCGATACATCACGCCCTGGTTCCCGTCCGGCTCGAACGAGAATCCTGTCAGCGACAACGCGAAGTTGCCGCTGTCGAGTCGTTCGAGCATGGTCGGGAAGGGCATCGCGGCGGCGGTAAGTTCGACGCCGACATCCTTCCAGCTCTGCTGGATGTATGGGATCAGCTGCTGATTCTGGACCGATGAATTCGTGTAGAGAATCTCGACCGTGAAACGAACACCATCCTTCTCGCGGATACCCTGCTTGCCCTGTTTCCAGCCCGCCTCGTCCAGAAGCTGTTTCGCCTTGTCGGGATCGAACGTGTAGATGCTGGTGATCTTGTCCGGGGCATAGGCGGGTGAGACCGGCGGCTGCGATCCGTCTGCGCGGACGGCGTAGCCCGTGAAGATCTGCGACGCGATCAGGTCGCGATCGAGTGCCCAGACGAGAGCCTGGCGAACGCGGGCATCGACGAAGAAAGGCATCTTCGTCTCGTCCAGATTGGTGATGTAGTAGTACATGTGCGTCGTATCGTATTCGGTGACCGCGAGGTTCGGATTCGACTTGATAAAGGACGGCGCCTGGGCGGCGGAGATGCCGACGATATCCGATTCACCCGTCTGCAAGGATTGAAGCGCACTCGCGGCATCGGCGACCACACGATAGATGTAGCGATCGATGGCGGGTTTCTGATCGGGCAACCAGTAGGCCTCGTTGCGGGCCAGCGTGCAGTGGTCGCCCTGGACCCATTCAACGAAGGTGAAAGGACCGGTTCCGATCACGCGCCTGGGATCCTGGCCGCTCGATCCGGGATCGGCTGGCCAATCCGGATACGAGACGCCCTCCCAGATGTGCTTCGGCAGTATGCTGATCGTGGCGATCTGTTCGAGGAATGTTGCGAGGCGCCCATAAGACGTCAGTTCGACGGTGTGATCGTCGATCTTCGTGTAGTTGGCGAGCAACGAGAGGATTGTGGCGCGACTGGCGCTGAGGCTGTCCGGCGCCAGCACGGCGTCGTACGTGGCGATCACGTCATCGGACGTAAAGGGCTTCCCATCGTGCCAGGTGGCTTGTGGGTTGAGGGCGAACCGGTAGCGGAGCCCATCGCTGCTGATCTCCCATGAGTCCGCGAGCGACGGTGCGAGGGTGCCATCGATCGGGTTGACCTGGGCGAGCGCTTCAAACACGAGGCCGATGATGTAGCCGGCCGCGAGATCCTGCGCGATGAGCGGATTGACGGTGGCGAGGTCGGTGGTGAAGACCTGGATCACGTCTCCACCGGTTTTGCCCGGTGCTTCCAGCTTGAAATGATCCTTGACCTGCGCCAGGAACTCGGCGCGTGTGATCGAGAGTTGCGAGAATGTGGCCTTCGGGTCCGGAGTCGCTTCGGCAACCGGCGATGCCTCAGGTGTGCCTTGCGCGGAGGCGGACCGAGTGAGGCCGGCCACCGCATATCCTGCGGTGACGATTCCTGCTGCTTCGAGCAGTTGGCGGCGGTTGAGGACGTTTGAAACGCTTGCGGATCGCGAATGATCCGGGTTCCGCATACGGTCGATCGACGAATCAGCCATGGAGCTTCCTCTCAGGTATTGGTGGGGTATACCCTGATACGCGAGCGTGAGGCGATCTTGTTCGAATCGCGCAGGCTCGCCGGTACGATATCCGACTTTCGTCGAACTGGCGATACGGGGACGAGGTCTGGTCGCCGAACGAGGGGATGGATCGTCGACCAGACAAAGAACGAGAGGGGACCGCCGCCATGTCGATTCGCCGCGTCGTTCCGAATCTGCACATCGGGCAATTCGATGAGAACCGGGCGTTCTACGTCGATTTCCTGGGGTTTGAGCAGATCATGGATCTTGGATGGATAGCGACATTTGCTGCACCGGGGACCCCCTCGGCGCAAATCAGTCTGATTGGCGCAGATGCAACCGCGCCGCTGCTTGCCGACGTCTCTATCGAAGTGGACGACGTCGATGCCTACCATGCGAAGGCAGTGACGTGGGGCGCGGAAGTCGTCTACGGACCGGTGAACGAGCCTTGGGGCGTCCGCCGGTTTTTCGTCCGCGATCCCAATGGCAAGGTTCTTAACATTGTCGGCCACGCGGAGGTGCCGTCGAGGTCGGGGCCAAGATCAAGCCGGTGAGGCGAGTGGTCCGACCTGGTCCCAGAGACCGAGGTCGACGTCTGGCGTCTCCTGGATCATGACAATCGCGAAGGTAAGGACCGTCGACCCTTCTTCCAGATGACCGCCGAGCGTGGTGTCGGTGTTGGAAAAGGTGATGTGGGCATGTACGCGCCCACCAAGAATCGCACCGTTGAGATTGAGGATGTCGAACGGCCCCGACCCCTGTTCGAAGGCGTTCTCGGGAGGCAGATCGACCGAGCTGACGACGTGAAAACGGTACGAACTGAGCGATCCCACCCCGCCGAGAATCATCCCGTTCACGATGCCGGCTTCCATGACCGCTGCGCGCAAGCCAAGCAGGACATCGTCATACGGGTTGAGGCGGATCCAGAATGTGCGACCTGGTTGTGTCTGCTGAACGATCATGATCGCGTGGAACCTCCATCGAGCAGGCCGCGAGCCTGCGATAATCCATAGGCATGCTGGGAAATCCTGTATCGGTACGACGTCCGATGTCGAAGCACATGTCTCTCCATCGGCCCGAACTGGCCCCAACCGGATGCATGTTGAGGCGTCATGACGTATGCAGAGGATCGGCTGAACGGTATCGGTCAGTTCGTCAGTTCGGATGAGTTCGTCGGTTCGACCTTGCGTCGCGATCTGAACGGCTTGCGCTTCCAGATCCAGAGCATGCCGACGGCGATCACGCCAGCGATGACCACATACTGGAGGATAACCGACGTACCGCTCGACATCCTTCCAGCGCTCACCCAGCCACCAGCCTGCGCCGATCAGGATGGTGTTCCAGATGCCGCTGCCGAGAGCGGTATATTCGCTGGTTTCGCCTGCTGACACGTGCGATTGCTTCCGGAACTTCGGGCACAACGTAGAGAATCTGCTCGCAGCGGATCTGCAAAAGTCTTGACACCTTAGCGCCTGTTGATCGCGATATCGACCTCCTGCCTCCGACCTCCTGCCTCCGGCCTCCTGCCGATCAGCAGACCCTTATGGTCTAAAGGCGAAAGACTGAACTCACGGCGGACACCCGGCCCAAAACCTTTATGAATCTGCTTGGAGCAGGATCAGCGGCGGACGTGGTATCTCGTACCCAACCACAACACTGCTATTCGCGGGCAGCTCGGCATGTGGCTAAAGATTTCCCCACATCCTTGCACAGCGTTTTGGATGTTGGTTGACTCATTTAGACATTCATACCGCCGGAGACTTCGATGCGCTGGGCATTAACCCAACGATTATCGTCGGAGAGGAGGGCGGCGATCATCGGGCCGATGTCATCCGGTTCGCCCGCGCGGCCGAGCGCCGTCATCTCCGCCACGTGCTGGTTCAGCTCGGCGTTGTCGCGAACACTGCCGCCACTGAAATCGGTCGCGATCGCGCCGGGAGCGACGGTATTCACGGTGATCCCGCGCACGCCGAGCTCCTTCGCGAGGTAGCGCGTCAGCACTTCGATCGCACCCTTCATCGACGCATACGCGGACGATCCCGGCAGCGCGAACCGGGCCAGGCCCGACGAGATATTCACGATCCGCCCACCGTCGTTGATGAGCGGCAGGAGCTTCTGCGTCAGGAAGAAGACACCCTTGAAATGCACGGCATAGAGCGCGTCCAGGTCGGCCTCGGTGGTTTCGTCGAACGGCTTGTGCAGCCCCATGCCCGCATTGTTGACGAGGTAGTCGAAGCGTTCGGCGCCTAGCCCGGCCAGTACCTGCCGCACCTGTTCGGCGAATGGATCGAACGCACCGACGTTGCTGGTGTCGAGCTGGAGCGCGACGGCCCTGCGCCCGGCTTCACCGACGAGCTCGACGACCGCTTCGGCCTCCTCCCGGTTCGTGCGGTAGGTGAAGATGGAATCGACGCCGCGCTTGGCGAGGTTGAGCACAGTGTTGCGTCCGAGACCACGATTCCCTCCTGTGATAATCGCTATCTTGCTCGTTGATTCGTTGTTGGTTCCTGTCGACATGGTTTGCTCCTTGCGAATAATCCAAATAGCACGATACTTCCATCACCCGGCGGTTTGAATACCGGAAACCGCTTATTCCTTGCCTATTCCTGCTCACGCTTCGTTGAGTTCAAGATAGAGGAGAGCAAACGCGGATGCTGGATACCCTGGTAGCAGCGGTGACACGGTACACGAATGCGCAACCTGGAGAGAGCCCGTACACCACGGCGATCGATGGCCTCACGATTCTGCGCTCAAATCACGAGAAACCGCCCGCTCACCTGATCTTCAAGCCCGCGCTGTGCATCGTCCTTCAGGGTGCGAAGTGGGCGATCTTCGGGGACAAGCGGTACGACTATCGGGCTGGGCAGGGTCTCGTGGTCAGCGTCGAGTTGCCGGCGCTCGGCCGGGTTGCCGAAGCGAGCCTGGCCGAGCCCTATCTCGGCGTCATCATCGAGTTCGACCTCGTTGCCATGCGGGAAGTAATGGAAGGCTTGACCCCACGGCCTGAACCGAGCAGCGATCTGGGTCCCGGCGTCTTCGTCAGCGATGTCGACGGCCCGATGGCCGACTGCGCGTTGCGCCTGATCCGGCTGCTCGATACGCCCGACGCGATTCCGATGCTCGTTCCGTTGATCATGCGTGAGCTGAGCTACTGGCTGCTGACGAGTCCATGCAGTGGCGACATCGCCAGGATCGCGCTCGCGAACAGCCATTCCCAGCAGCTCGTCCGCGCCATCCATCTCTTGCGCGACCGGTTCATGGATCCGGTACGGATCGAAGAGCTCGCGATGACGGCAGGGATGAGCCCATCAGCATTCCATCGCCAGTTCAAGGCGTTCACCTCGATGACCCCGGTGCAATACCAGAAGCAGCTGCGCCTGCTCGAAGCGCGCCGCCTGATGACGACCGACGCGGCGAACGCCGAGACCGCCGCGTTCCAAGTCGGCTACGAGAGCCCGTCCCAGTTCAGCCGCGAATATTCCCGCATGTTCGGCACCCCGCCCCGGCGCGACATTGCGGGAGTGCGAGCGCTGTTCAGACCGAACGCCTCGGAGTGAGGGAGAAATCGTCGTTATCCGCAAGGTACCGTTTCGGCCCGAACGTGATTCTGCGGGGAATTACACTGGGGGCCGGGTGAGCATCCAGCCGCCGTCGACGAAAAACGTCGAACCGGTGCAGTAGCTCGCCGCGTCCGACGCCAGGAAAATCGCCATGTGGGCGATATCCGCGGGCAGACCGGCACGCCGCGCCGGGATCTGCGCTTCTGCCTGATCGAGGTAGTCCTGATCCTCCATCGCGCGACCGTTCATCGGCGTCAGAATCATGCCTGGCGCGATGTTGTTGACCGTGATCCCGTGCGGTGCCAGTTCCAGCGCCTGCGTGCGAGTCAGGTTGCGGATGCCCGATTTGGAGACGTTGTAGGCGCCGCCGGTTCCCGAGCAGGCTTCCTCGTGAACGGAGGTGATGTTGATGATGCGGCCGCCGGGCGTACCCTGCGCCAGCATGCGGCGTGCGGCCTGTTGCGAGCAACGGAACGTCCCGTTCAGGTTGACGTTGAGCACGGCCGACCAATCCTCGAACGAGATCTCGTGGATCTGGCCACGCCTGCCGATGCCGGCGTTGTTGACCATGATGTCGATTCGTCCAAACGTCTCGTCCAGAGCCGCGAACATGCGCTCGACATCCGCTTGAACGCCCACGTCGCATTGCACGACGAGTGCCTTGCGGCCGGCTGCCTCGACCAGCCTTGCGGTCTGCTCGGCACCGTCCTTGTCCCCACGATAACTGATGACGACATCGGCTCCGCTCTCCGCGAAGACCTGGGCGATTCCCTGGCCGATACCACTGTCGGCTCCCGTGATGAGGGCAACTTTCCCGTCGAGTCGTAATTCCACCGGTGGTGCTCCTTGACGTCATGCATAGTCGATCGAGTTCTCTCCCACCAAAGATACATCGCCCCACGCGGACAATCTGGTGCCAGGTCAGCGCGAGGTGTCGCGGTGGCTATCGCGCGCTTCTGCTGCGCATCTGGAACGTCGCCAAGGTGAGCAGATCTTATCGGGTGGCCCGATAGTTGCTATTCTATGCGTAGGCATTTGATCGCGACGCAAGCGACGGAAGACGATTGCTTGGAGCGATCGTCTGAATCTGCCTATCTGCAAAGGAGCAGTGACCGTGACCCTGATTCCGAACAACCAGCGATGGAACGCATTGCAGTCTCAAATCGATCGTGACATCCCGAACGAGAAATGGGTTCTGCGTCAGCTCGATACGAACGTGCGGCAGATGTCCGGACACCCATGTGTCGAGGCAATTGTCGAGCGCGCGGTTTCCGATAGTTCCGGTGACCAGGTGGTTGGCGTCGGCTCCACCGAGGAGGCCGCGATTCGTGCTGCGATCCAGCTGGCGCGCTACTACCCGCCAGCCCGTCATCAAGAGCATGCCGTCGGCAAATAGTTCTGCGCCGCACGGTCAAACGCCCTCGTTCCGTTCACGGATCGGGGGCGTTTGACGTGGACGCCGGTTCGTATCGAGAAAACACAGCGTTTTCCCCATGCTGAGTCCACGTGTGGTTGGAGGATCGCCAGGGGTGCGAGAGTTGCAAGTGTCGCAGGAGTGGATGCATCTCCCGCGACCGTGGGCCAGGCCGTGGGCCAGGATGTGAGACATCATCAGGAAGGGACGAAGATGGACGACTCAACCAGCAACGCCGATCGATGGAATGAATTGCAGGCGATCATCGATGAAGAGATCCCCGATGAAAACTGGATGCTGCATCAACTCGATGTTGGCGGAGACCTTGGTGACGGACCGGATGTCCGAGACGCACAGGCTCAGGCGATTCTCCAACGCACGTATCCGGATGGCGCCGCTGACCAGGTGCTCGGGCTAGGCGATAGCGATGAGGACGCGGTTCGTGATGCACTCGCGCGAGCTCGCGAGGCCCCTCCCACCTAGCGAACCGATACCGCTACCGCAGACACGCATCGTGCCGGAAACGCCGCTTCTGCTGGGGAGAACTCCCCGGATGCGGCGTTCTCCTGTCGGATATCCGAGATTAATCCCTAGTGCCAAAGCCTCTGTCGAGGGGAAAAGCGGACAAGGTTTGTCCGCCGCTCCCGTTATAATCATGGAAGTATCGTTGGACTTGCGACTCGCTCAAAGGAGAAGCTCATGAAGGTCAAGCACATCGTTACCGTATTCGACGCACCAGATCTTGCAGCCGAGAGCGTATTCTGGGCCGGGCTATTGGGCGGCGAGGTCCAGACTGATGACGACTGGCACAGCGTGGTTGTCGATGGGGTGGGTCGGCTTGCCTTTCAGCTGGCGCCCAACCATGTCGCCCCTGATTGGCCGGATGGCATGCCTGGACAGCAACTCCACGTTGACATCCACGTCGATGAACTGAAGGAAGCTCACGAGAAAGCCATCTCCCTTGGCGCGCGAGTGCTGAAACCGGCTGACGATCCCGATGCCTCTGAGGGATTCCAAGTCTATGCAGATCCAGCGGGTCACCCGTTTTGCCTCTGCTGGGGCTGATCAATCTCGCCGATACTCCGTTTTTGCCTGCCAACACCGCCCCTCAGCTCCGAACTATGACCGGAGAGAGCTAAACGGCATATGCCTCCAGCCGGTATCCATGCCGCCGTCGACGGGCACGACCGCACCAGTAATGTATTCCGCCCCGGAGGAGCAAAGGTAGAGAACCGCCTAGGCAACCTCGTCGACCTGGCCCCGCCGTCCCCGGGGATTGCTTCAATGAGGGGGCGTTGAACTCCTCATTCATTCGTCGCGCCGACGGTTGGAAGGACCGTTGTGGGATTTGGATCTTGCACTAGTGGGCTGTCACTCGTGTTTCGCTGGGCCACCGAAACTGTTCTGGAAACGCCGCTTCTGGTGGGGAGAACTCCCCGGATGCGGCGTTTTCCTGTCAGATATCCGTAATTTTACTGAGGGAAATCCGTAGCCAACTCGCAATAATGGAAACACGGGAAACGCGATTCGCCTATGCAGACGGGGGTATCGATTGTTCCCGGATCGCCGGTCCATCGCCCAACGTCGTGCGGTGCGTCGGGTCCGGGATCATGACGTCGTGCCTGTCATGGCATGGGTGGCGCGCTTCCTTGTGGGCCCCAAACAAGATGTTTCGCGGCAATTGTAGGAGTGGAAATGATTCGCAAGATATCGCGTGTGATGGCAATTGTCGTGTCACTGTCGTTGTTTCAAGGAATACTGGGATTTGCCGCCCCAACTGCTGCGCTCGCCGCAACTTCGGGGCCAACGGGATTTGTAAGCGGACAATGGTTGATCGTGGCTCAGCAAGCCACCATTGCGGACTCATTCGCGGACCTCAAATTGAAGGGACAAACCGGTAAGCAATGGGTAGTCGTCGTTGCCGACGTCACGAACACTGGTTCGAATGCCTCATTCTCTGCCATCGGCCTTGAAATTGGGTCGCTCGACAATGGAGCAGGCCAAGGCATCGCACCGACCAGCTTCCTTTCAGACGTGAAACTCTCGGCAGCGAAAGTCGATACCACCGGGAGCGTCGCAATTGTGGACAGCGCGACCGAACGAATCGCAGCTGCGTACAGCATCGACAAGATTGCTGAAGCCGATACTTCCCTGATCTTCGGCGATCAGGTCCTCCCGCTTGAAAATGCGTTCGTCGACAAAATCGACGCTGCAGCGCTGGATGCACCGGCACTTCTCGTTATTTCCCAAGGCACCGTGCAGGGAATCTCAGGATCGGGTGTTCTCACGGTTGCGCTCGATACGGGTGCTTCGAACAGTGTCAAGCTATCCGGCGTCAAGACGCCCGGTGCTGATGGATGTTTTGGTCCGGAGACAAGCGCAGCGGTTACCACCTTGAGTGGCAACACCGTCTGGGTCCAGGATGACCCAACTGGTAGCGGCTCGCTGGTTTGGTACTGGGATGCGGGAATTGGCGGCTTGGCCCTGCTGAACCATGCGCTTCTTGCGCAAGGATTTGGTGGGTTTGACAGTGCTCAGGCTGGAGTGCTGGGTTCATGGATGGAGCAGACTGGTGGTATCGCCAAGGGTGATGAGACCGGACTCTGGTCGGTGTGCAAGAATGCCAACGGCGTTTGGATCAATCCGCCCGCGGTTGCCGCGGCGCCAACCGCAGTTCCGCCGGTAGCGGCAGACAAGCGTGAACAATATCAATTTGTCGATAACCGCGATCTTGTGATCCGCCCAGGCACATTCGAAGGCAAGAAGATCGCGGTAAGTGGCACAGTCTTCAACATTCAAGTCGAAGGGTCCGGGACCTTCATGCAGATCTACCTGGATGGTACCAACAGTGAGGCTGCCGTTATTGCCTATTTCGGTGATTCGACAGGCATCTACGAGGGAACGTACGTCACTGTGTACGGCAAGGGGAACGGAACCTTTGAAGGCACAAATGCGTTTGGCGGTACGATCGTACAGCCAGCAATCCTAGCCGACATCGTCGATTTCTAGATGATGACCGGTGATCCCGGTTCGGATTGATTGATTGCCGGTGGGGAGATCGGAGCAGGATGCTTTGACCTCCCCTCATCCCCTCATCATTCGAGGTTATCCTATGCTCTATTTTCAGATCCCGCTAAAGGCAGCACATGGACTGAAGCGACGCTGACGCCCGATCCGTGGAGATCCGGCGTTCCGTCGGTGCCGCGTCCTCCGAGTTGGGAAGCCTGTGTGGAGCGGATTCACGACGCGGTCGCTGAGCCTCCTGTTCCAGCCATTGTCGATTCTTGCACACCAAATGGAGCACGCCGTTTCAGCGATGGGCTGTGTTTTGCATGGAAGGCAATTGGATAGCCTTTCGAATTGGGTTCCCTGAACATGGCTGTCCGGATCCTTCATCCGAAACTCCCTCTCGCCATGGCAACCCCCACAATGGATTGTTCTGAATCAAGATCAGCGATCGTCGATCATCATCTCATGGTAAACCGTTGAATACGTCGCCATATGAAAGATAAGTAGACGTACTCTATGGATATAAACGACGTTATGCTTTAGAAATAAATAAGTATGCGACCTTTTCCCTATCAGTATGATCTTATGGATTCTATCGTGCGTATCACTGGTCATACGCATTCGCTGTGTATCCTGCGGACTTCCCTATTCATTTGCCACACTTCGACGACAGATGGTATCTCGCTCTGCGGGATTGGTTCCAGGCCTTGCAAGCTCGAAGAAATGGAGATACTCCCTGTGACTGCGCATTCTGACGACCGGTCAACTCTGGCTACCCGGCAACTATCACGTCGCACGGGAATCAAGGCGGTGGGTATCGCAGGCGGCCTCTTGGCGGCTGGAGCTTCTTTCGGGCCGGCGATCCATGCCTTTGCGCAGGACAGCACGCCTGACAGCACTCCTGTCGCGTCGCCCGGCGCCATTCCCGGGATCGATCCTCAAAATCAGGAGATCATCGACGCGTTGGATGCCTTCAAGGCGCCTGCGTTGGAGACCGTGACTCCGGATATCGGGCGCAACCTGCCGTCGTTCGCTGACGCCGAGCAGGCTATCCTGGCGAAGCGCGGAGATGTCTCGCAGGAAGCCGTGGGCGCCGTGGAGCATCTGCTCATCCCCGGCACGGGCAGTGACGACGATATTCTCGCGCGCATCTACCGTCCACTCAAGGCCGGTACAGGCCTCTTGCCGGTGCTCGTCTACTTCCATGGTGGTGGGTTCGTGATCGCGAATCTCGATACGTATGACGCCTCCTGCCGGGCGCTTGCGAACGCGACTGGCGGTATCGTCGCATCGATCGCCTATCGTCTCGCACCAGAGCATCCGTTCCCCGCAGCCGTGGACGACGCCTACAATGCAACTCAGTATTTCCTCGCCGGTGCAGGCGTTGTCGGGGGAGATCCGGCGAAGGTCGCGGTCGTCGGCGAGAGTGCCGGGGGTAACCTGGCGACGGTCGTCTGCCTCCGCGCGCGCGACGAGAAGGGCATGATGCCCCTGCATCAGGTCCTCGTCTACCCGGTTGCCACGTTCGCGCCCGAGGGCGAGGCAGCGGTCTCCGTCAAGAAATATGCGGATGCGAAGCCACTGAACAGCGCACAGCTGATGTGGTTTGGCATGTATTATCTGGCCGATCCTGCTGATGTCACCAATCCTTACGTGTCGCCGTTGATGGCGAACGACTTGAGCGGCCTGCCACCTGCCACGATCGTCCAGGCTGAGATCGACCCGCTGCAGAGCCAGGGGACGGCCTACGCCAAGGCGCTTGAAGCCGCCGGAGTAAAGGTCACACGTCACCTCTACAAAGGCACCACGCATGAGTTCTTCGGACTCGGTGCCGTGATCGACCAGGCGAACGAGGCCGTCGATCAGGTTGCGAAAGAACTCGCGGCCGCCTTCGCCTGACACCTCACTTCGAGCTCTGACGCGGCTGCCCGACGCGGCTGCTCGGTCGATTCAGGGTGAAGCATCAAACCAACATCCCGCAAGCCCCCGTCAGCACATTGCTGACGGGGGCTTGCGGGTTCGGGAGCACCAGCACCAGCATTTCCAGGAGCAAGGCGCTCGAGGAATTTCCGTGCTGCCAGGCAAAACAGAGAGGCATCCCGCTTGGGATGCCTCTCTGTCGTAAGAAATCGCGATCGCGATCAGCTGACGATGACTTCGGCCTTCATATTGGTGTGAAGCTCACAATGGTAGGTAACGGTTCCCGCGGTCTTGAACGTGTGGGTGAAGGTGTCGCCCTTGCTCAGATCACCTGAAGAGAACGATCCATCATCGGCGGTGACGGTGTGTGGAACCACCTCGTTATTGGTCCATGTCACGCTGCCGCCTGCCGGCACCGTGATGGAGTTCGGGGTGAAGGCGAACTGCTTGATCGATATCTGCAGCGCATCCGTCGTCGCGGCGCCCGTGCTGGCGGCCGGGGAGGCTGGTGCGGCATCACCCTTGATGAATCCACCGGCCACCTTGAGGACGTCGTCACGGGTTTGCGGGCTATCGACCGCATCCGGGAACGGCGACATCTTGTTGATGCCGTTCAGGAACCCGGCATGCCGGGCTTCGACACTGTGGATACCCAGCGCCGCGGCCAGAACGTCCTTGTTCTCGATCGAAGGCGCGGCGCCGGCGTAGGCGGAGACACCGGTGTTCTCGAGTGCCATCGCGACTTCGAGGAAACCGGCTGCGTCGCTATAACCGAAGTCGTAGGTTGCTTCCGCAACTGGCGTTCCCTTCAGGCTGCCGATCGTTTTGGTGAGCGCGTCGACATGGGCCTGCTCGTGATCGCGGATTTCTTCGAGCAGCTTGAACGTTCCTGCGTCGCCCGCCGCAGTGATATCCGCCTCACCGATGGTCTTGAGGCCGTCACGGTAGAACGCATACTCGAGATGTTCCAGCGTCAGGGCATAATTCAGGACATCGACATCATCGGTAAATGTTTGAGCAAGTGCACTGGCAAGAGCGGGCGCCGCACTCGCATGTGATGCCAGTGACAACCCGGCAAAGGCCAGTCCGAGTGCTCCGCCAGCGGTAATCTTTGCGGCCGTGGCAAGAACAGAGCGACGGCTGCGGAGGCGAAGACGCTCTTCGTTGATGGCTTCCATGAATCGTTCGTGCGTGGGTTGCATGATGAACCTTTCAAGAGATACCGCAGAAATCGAAGTGGTGCCTAGAGCAGATCTCAGACCTGCCACAATCGATTCCAACGAAGGTATCACTCGTTCCAACGTCTGCTCGGTGCGCTTGGATCATTCCACTCGCCTAGCTCGCGGGAATCGGTTGAGGCGCGGCCTCCGGCATGATGGAGAGGCGAGCAGTGGCGGACCTGGTGATCACGATCGCCTGCACGGCGAACCCGATGGACGCCACGATCAGGCAGGCCGGAAGGGAGATCGAGTTGCCGACCACGGCGCCTATCCCCGCGCCGATTGGTCGTGCGCCATAGGTGGCAGTCGCGATCAGCGCCGAGACCCGGCCCAGCATGGCGTTCGGTGTCACAACCTGGCGGAGGCTGCTCGAACTGATTGTCCAGACGATCGGCCCCATCCCGATCAGGAAGAAGCTCGATCCAGCGAGGATTGGATTGGGAACCACGATCGTCAGCGCCATCACGAGCGATGCAGCCAGACCCATGAAGGGACCGATCAGGATCACGTGGCCGAACGCGAATCGACGCATGATGCCGCCGGAAAGCAACGCCCCGACGACCATGCCAACCCCATAAAGCGCGAGGGTGATCCCGATCTCGCCAGCGGAGAGGCCGAGCTCGTCGTGCGCATACGGAACGTAGATCGCCTGCAGCACGAAGAACGCGATATTGAAGAAGACGGCCGTGACGAGGATCGGTCGCAGCAATGCATGGGTCAGCACGAACCGTCCTCCCTCGGTCAGATCCTTGAGCGGGCTGCGTTTGGTCGGAACCTGGCGTGCGGGTTCGTTCATGCGGAGCAGGAAAACGACCGCGATACCGGAGAGGGTCGTTGCGATCGCGTAGGTTGGACTGACACCAATCCACCCGACGAGGACACCTCCCAGCGCTGGGCCGGCGATGAATGCCACGCTCCGGGCCAGTTCGATGCGTCCATTGGCGGCGGCCAGTTGGGACCGTTGGACGAGTGAGGGGATGAGCGAGGGGGCGGACACGCTGTAGGCAACCGTTCCTGTCGCCCCGACGAATCCAAGCGCGGCCAACGCGGGTAGTGTGAGCATGTCCAACCGTGCCAGGATCAGGATTGCCAGGAGCGCGCCCACCCGCAGCCCCTCGGCCCCGGCCATCAGCCGACGACGAGAGGTGCGATCGGCAAGGATGCCGGCGGGAATCGCGAGCAGCAGAAAAGGAAGCGTTTGCGCCGCCTGCAGGAGACCTGTCTCGCCTGCCCCCGCTCCGAGCACCAGCACGGCGATGATCGGCGCCGCTGCAAGACTGATCTGCTCGGCGATCTGCGCCGCCAGGTTAGACCAGGCGAGGCGATTGAAGGCGAGCGGGAGTTTATCCGTGGTATCCGTTGAGAGGACCGTGGGTGCCATCGAGGAAGAACCTTTGGGTGATCGGGAAGCGCATCGAATCTGTCGATATCGAGATCAACGCTCGGGTTTCCACCCCGCGAGCACTGGATGCGTGAATCCGGGTGCCGGCACATGGCGCGTTGGGATCTCGCTGATGAGTACGGGTGCCAGGGTGTACGCGGTGCGCCGGGTCGTCAGGAACACGTACGCCCTGCTGACCAGCGTCCGGGGGAGGTGCAGTGCGACGAGAGGGTGCGATCGAGATGGGGTAAGTTCCATGTGGTGGTAATCCTTCTGGGCATGGAGCGGAAGCCGTTCTTCCTTCCGTATCCTCTTCGACCCAGCGTAGGTGCTGCCCGGAACACCGGCACTCCGTTTCTTGTCAGGGATGTTTCCTTCCGGCTACCACTCCCGCTATGTCGGAAAGCCGAAGATCGCGGGGCCGCTGTTGCCCCGAGATCTTCGGCTTGCGATCCTCGCACGAATGGATCAGACCTGAAGCGAAGGATGGGTCAGCATCCAGCCGCCATCGACGAAGAAGGTCGAGCCTGTGCAATACGCCCCGGCGTCGGATGCCAGGAAGATCGCCATCTGTGCGATATCTGAAGGCAGACCCAGCCGTTGGAGGGGAAGCTGTATCTCGATGCTGTGGCGAAACGCTTCATTGTCGATCGCGTACTGGCTCATCGGTGTCAGGGTCAGGCCGGGAGCGATGTTGTTGACGGTGATTCCGTCCGAGCCGAGTTCCATCGCCAGCGTCCGCGTGAGGTTGCGCAATCCGGATTTGGACGCGTTGTACGCCGCCATGCCTGGCATGCACGCGTCCTCGTTGCCGGAGGTGATGTTGATGATGCGACCGCCATGTCCCTGTGCCACCATCCGGCGAGCTGCCTGCTGGCAGCAGAGGAACGGTCCACCGAGATTTACATCGAGGACGCGTGCCCAGTCTGCGTATGTAACGTCGAGCGTTGGGGTGACGGCGCCTATGCCAGCGCTGTTGACGAGCACGTCGATTCTGCCGAACTTGTTGTCCAGCGCCTGAAAAAGCCGTTCGACATCGTCTGGTACGGAGACATCGACCTGCGCAACGAATGCTTCGCGGCCACTTCCACGAACGAGCGTCGCGGTTTCTTCCGCCGCATCCGCATTATGCTGATAGGCAATGACGACATCCGCACCTCTCGCCGCATAGTGCGTCGCGATTGCCTTGCCGATTCCGCTCGATGCCCCGGTGACGAGTGCCACCTTGCCGTCGAGACGGTACACGTCGGTGACGACTGGTACGCTTGTTGAGAGAGACGCCATGGATGAAATCCCCTTGATGAAAACCATAGGCGATTCAGCCGAATCGCTCTGGATCGATCATGGGGCGAGCGATGGAGGAAACCACTCCGGTTCTTGCGTTGGAAATTCGATCGCCGAAGCGAGCATTCGTGACCATCAGGGAACCAGAACAGCGGGGCCTGAATGCCCCGCTGTTCTGTCTCTCAAGTGGCAATTTCGATTCTGGCGCCCGCGTCATTCCGCAGAGAGCGTTGCCTCATGCTCGCGTTCGAGGAGCGTTTGCTTGCGCTCCGTGCCCCACCGGTAGCCGGTGAGCGAACCGTTCTTGCCGATGATGCGATGGCAGGGGATGGCGACCGCAATCTCGTTTCGCGCACAGGCACTGGCGACCGCGCGAACTGCCGCCGGTGAGCCGATTCTGGCCGCGATCTCGCTGTAACTGACGGTTGTGCCGATCGGCACATCGCACAGTGCCTTCCAGACGCGCTGCTGGAACGCGGTTCCGCGAATGTCCAGCGGCAGGTTCAGTCCTCGCGATGGTTCCTCGACGTAGCGCACCACGTCCGCGACGGTGTGTGCGAATTCATCATCGCCTTGGGCGATCAGTGCGTTCGGAAACCTGCCCTGAAGTTGGCCGAACAGCAGGTCGGGATCGTCGCCCATCATGATCGAGCAGACGCCCTTGTCGGTCGACGCCACCAGTATTGAACCCAACGAGCAGGTATCGATCGCAAACTGGATCGTTGTGCCCTGCCCGCCGGCACGGTAATCGCTCGGCGTCATCCCGAGCATTTTGGCTGAGGCCGCATAGAAGCGACCGTTGGAGGCGAACCCGGAGCCGTAGATCGCTTCGGTCACCGACCCGGTCTTCGTAAGCTGATCGCGGACACGCGTGGCGCGATCCGCATCGGCGTAGGCTTTCGGGGTCACGCCCGTGACCTGCCTGAATGTTCGATGGAAGTGGAAGCGGCTCATGCCGGCAGCCTCCGCGAGCTGATCGAGCGTGAGGCGATCTTCACTCCGTTCGATGAGTGCGCACGCCTTGGCGATAATCTCCGACTGATGCTCGGCAGGTCCGGCAAGATCGTCTGGCTTGCAGCGCTTGCAGGCGCGGAAACCGGCCCGCACCGCTTCGGCACGAGTCGCGACGAAGGAGACGTTTTTCCGGTTCGGGTTCCGGGCAGGGCATGTTGGCCGGCAATAGATTCCGGTTGTATGGACGCAGGTGTAGAAGGTTCCATCGGCGTTGGCATCGCGCGTGAGCAGGGCCTGCCAGCGCTCGTCGGCAGTGGCGTAGGCCGTTTGCGTGCACTCCGAAACGATGGGAAGTTCGAGTTTACTGGCGACCATGTCGGCACCTCTTCCTGATCGGTGAGTCGTTGAGGAGTAGGCTATGGTGCGGTGTCGTTGTTTTCACCTCACGCGATCAATGATGAGGGTAGACGGTCAGTGAGACACGTACAAGCTTGCTCTTGAATTCGAATCGGAAGATCTCCAGGAGGTGTGCTCGTTCGTGGGAGTGCCACCGCACTGCGGAGTGGTCCCCCGAGTCGGCAGCAGCTGCATCGAACCCTCCACTCGTTCGGATCCGAGAACCCGCTTGGCCCGCATCGATCCTGCTGCGACCGGTTGCGTGCATCGAGCGAGTGGCAGGGGTGTCGAGGCCCGCATTGGATCGCTGTCGCGATGGCTGGGTGCGCAACGAGGCTCGTGGACCGTCATGCGTGAAACCCGGGAACGGGTCGATCAACCCATGGGTCGTCCCGTCAGAGACGACCTCGCAACGGCGCCTGGTGCCAGAAGCTTGATAGGTTCCGATGGTCCACAGGGCGATCTCCGTGGCGTCCCCGCGACTCATCGATAGCCCCCGGATTATTTGTCACGGTCATTTACTCTGCCGTAGGCTGCGGCTTCCGTCATGCCAGCAGTGCGTCGGAGCGCAGTCGAGACATCTCGCTTTGGGAAGACCCCCACTGCCCAGGTTCGTCAGGTCGAGCCCTTCGACTTCGCTCGACCGCGCTGCCAGGGCAGGCATTCGCTCGCCATGACGCAATCTGGGCGTTGGCGACGTGTGCCCGGTCCTGCTCGTTGGCTGAGGTCACGTAAAGTGCCAGCAGGTGGCCTAAGGAATCGACGGCGACGTGACCCTTGCTGCCCGTTCGCCGTTTTGCCCCATCCCACCTCGCGCGGGTGCCATGTTCGAGCGTCCTTTGCCGCGTCCGGCTGTCCAGGATCACCACCGTGGGCTGGGCCGCACGATCGTGATCGAGCTGGGAGCCTGATCAGTGCGCGCCGATCGGTGATGATATCCGTGAAGACCTCGGCGTCGAACCATCGCCGGGGCTGCTGAGAGACGGCCGGTGCGGGCGATGAAGCGGGGCCCGTTGAAGCGTTCGTGCAGGGGATGCAGGCGCTGTGGCGCATCCTCGCGCATCAACGTCAGAGAGGGGGCGAGAACGGCCCACTCCTCGTCAGAAACATCGGTTGGAGGGCGGAGGAGTGTCTCCATGGTGAACAGGGTACGCCATCCCACCCCCAAGTGCATGACAGCCTGTAGCGAGAGACGGAATAGCACTGACCCCTGTTCAGAATGAATGCACGTAGAGGCGAAAGCAAGTCCGGAACGCTGTAATCTCGGCATTACCTATAAGAAGCTGCCTGCAGATTGTACAGATCAGCATACGTGCCGTCGTTAGCCATCAACTCCTCATGCGTTCCGTACTCGACAATCCTGGCTCCAACGATGACCAGGATGAGATCCGCCATCTGGACAGTGGAGAATCTGTGTGACACCAGAATCGTCATGCCACCGGTATGAGCTCGTTGATCGTCTCGGGCTGCGTGAGCATACCGGTCGAAGAGAGCGTGTTCTGTCTCCGCATCCAGGGCAGACGCAGGCTCGTCGAGGACCAAAACCAAGGGAGTTTTCCGCATGTAGGCGCGAGCGAGGGCGATTCGCTGCCACTGGCCGTGAGACAAGCCGGCGCCGGATTCCCATGTCACGCCAAGCTGCGTCCCAAGTCCCTGAGGCAGCTCCATCACGAGTCGGTCCGCTCCTGCTCGGCTGACGGCAGCGCGTACGTGCTCGGCACTGTCGATGTTCGGCAGGTCGCCAATACCGACCGACTGTTGGACCGGATACTCGAACATGAAGAAGTCCTGAAATGCACCTGACAACCGCTGCCGCCACGCTGCGAGCTCCATATTCCTGAGGTCAGTACCGTCGATCAGGATCCTACCGCTTGTCGGTCGATAGAGACCGCAGATCAGCTTGACCAGGGTGCTCTTTCCCGCACCATTCTCGCCGACGATAGCAACGACTCCGCCGGCGGGGAACTCAATATTCACGTCCTCTAGCACATACTTGTCAGTGCCGGGATACGTGAAGCTCACCTGATCGAGACGCACTCCCTCACGCAGAACGGACGGAGCATCCTCTGTCTCTCTCCCCGAGTCCGCTACGGCATAGTCCTCGAGCCATGCCAGCCGGCGCGAGCAGTCCAGCCAGATGGTCCGGAAGAAGTGCATGTCCGATGCAGCCTGACCGACATACTGTGAGAGCCGACTCCCCGCGACAAGGACCAGCATCATCTCGCCTGCCGTTGCATCCTGGGTTGTTCCAACGAACGCAGCCGCGCCGACGAGGGCGATGCCGAACACTGCCATTGCCCCTCCTCGTGCAAACGCGGACACCCACCCCACCCGCGAAAGTGTTCGATAGCGTTCATCCCACACCTCTTGTCGTTGCGTCCGGAGCCACCGTCCCAGACCAGCAACACGAACCTCCTTGCCCTGCACTGGCGAGAGGCCAACCAGGAAGAGCTGGCGAGCACGTCGCTCCTGCTGACCCAGGCGCTCCCGAGCCTTGTGCTCGACCCCACCCCTCCAGTTCGAGACGATCAACGCGGGCAGTGCAAACACCGCCAGCACAACCAGTGCCGGGTGCACCGAGACGAGAAGTCCAAGCGTGATGACGAGTCTCAGGATGGCGCCCGCCGTATTGAAGAGCGAGCCATACAGTTCACTCAAGGCGGGTGCGTGATTACGCAGCAATGAAAGTCTGTCCAGGTAATCGACACGCTCCTGATGTTCCAATGTCCCGATTGAGGACTGGAGGTGGGCGACGTGGGACTCCATAGAGATACTGGCACGTTCGGTCAGTCGCCGGTTCAACCGTTGACCTACCACATTGAATAACCAGTTCCCCGCAACCAGCAGGGCCAACACTGTGGCCGCGATGAGCGTTTCCGACCTGCTCTGTGCGACGACGCCCTCTGCCAGAAATGCAAGTCCCACGGCAAAGAGCGCATCAATCGCCGCCGCGGAGAGGCTGATCGCTCCCGACACCACCAGGAGCTTCGGCTCAGCTTTCAGCCCGTGCCGCAATGATCGACGAAGCGACTCAATGGAACCCGGTAACCTCTCGACGCCAGTCGTGTCCTGGTCCATCTCCGTCCTCTTCTTTCTCGAATCTCGAGGCCTGCAGATCGAACATCGCCCGATACCGTCCTTGAACAGCCATCAATGCGTCGTGATCTCCCTGCTCGACGACGCGGCCACCTTCGATCACGAAGATCTTGTCTACTCGCCTCACCGTTGAGAATCGGTGCGAGATCAGGATGGTGGTCTTGCCCTTTGTTGCCGCAAGAATACGGTCGAAGATCTCAAGCTCTCCACGAACGTCGAGTTGCGCGGTCGGCTCGTCGAGAATCACAAGCTCCGCCCCTTGCTTGATGGCACACAGCACCCGCGCAATCGCGATCCGTTGCCACTGGCCACCCGAGAGATCGGTTCCGTCGTCATAGCCCTTGGCGAGAACCGTGTCCAGGCTCGTAATCGAGATCGCACCAGCCTCCGTGAGCGACTGCCAGATCACATCGTCGGGCGCACCGAGAGGGGCAACATTATCTCGAACAGACAGGTCATATCGTGCAAAGTCCTGAAAGACGACGGCGAGTTTGGATCGCCAGGACGCAAGCGTCAGGTCACGCAAGCCGGTGCCATCAACCTCTATGGAGCCGTTGTCCGGGTCATACAATCTACACATCAGCTTGACGAGCGTGGTCTTACCTGCGCCATTGACGCCCACGATCGCGATCGACGTTCCCGCCTCAATCGTGAGGTCCAAATCGTCCAGGACATGTCCGGGTTGGGTCGGATAGGAGAAGGTCATGTTCCGGAACTCAATACGCTTCGCCGGCATTCCTTCAGCGCTGATCTGGCCGTCCGCCATTCGACCCTCCGCCGCCATCGCGAGCCGAAGTCCTTCCACCAGCGCCACGGACTCCGCAGCAGGCGGCAACGCCCAGTTCAGCCCCCCGAAAAGCCAATGCAGCAACGCCGATAGCCGCTTGCGCATAAACGGCGATCTCGGCCAGATCGATCACGCCGCTTTCTGCATCTCGCGCAAGGAGCCCAAACAGACCCAAGTTCACCCCCACGAGTAGAACCGTCGACCAAATGATTGGCCACTCGCGAAGACGCATCGCATTCCATCGAAGGTCGAGGAGTCGTCGACAACTCTCTGCGAACTGGGCAACGCTCCACTCGCTCAATCCAAAGAGTCGAATCTCCTTCGCGGCCGGGGGATCGACGGCCAGCCGATAGGTGTACTCCGACCGCCGCTGAGCCGACTGCATGCGATCGTCCACTCGCGAGCTGGTTGAACTCTCCTTGAGCAGCCAATGCGTGGAAATCCATACCGCGCCCACCAGCAGGGCGACCCACCACCGATAGGTAGCGAGTACTCCCACCTGTCCCAAGCCAATGACGAATTCCACCAGACCGCCAGCGATGATACCGATCGAGATATCCATTGGTGGGCCCGATCGACCAAGGTCGAAATCCTGGGCGACCGCCAACCTGTCTGTCAGCTCGCTGGATTCCATGTGACGAACACCATCGGGGGTGAGCGTCGCATCCAGCAGCTGATCCTGCAGATAGGTCGACATCCTGTCACCCAGGTTCACGCTTACCTGTGCGTGGACCGACGCGAGGATCTGTGCCAGCGTAAAGACGATGGCAACGACAATGAGTCCACGAGCCAGTGCGTCGGTATTGCCGACCGAGGCGACGACGTCACCGATCGCCAGCACAAGCGCGATCGGGAGCAGCCCACGTAGGACAATCACGCTCATCCAGGTCAGCGCCAGCCGTGGACTGGCGAGCGACAATGCCGCGAAGAATCGCCACGGGTTGCTGGAGGTCAGGCTTGTAAACCGACCTCTTCCGCCCACAGCCAATTCGTTCGCTCCTCAAATGGGGTTCAGAAAGCTGGGCGAGAGACACCCTGGCAGCAATCTGAAAACGGTTCTACAACCTTGCCCTACTCTCGACATGCTTGTCAAACCATACTGGCACATGACCCGGGGCTTATGCGTGAGTTGGGGCCGCGAGGATGGGGAACCTTTGGAAGGAGTCCCGCATGCCGTCTACGCCACCCCCGCCAGCCCTGCCCTTCTCACCCCTGTACCTCGCAGCCGCCTTCGCCACCGTCCCAGATCCGCGCCGGGCAGGCAGTGTGACTTACCCCTTGGCGGCCATTCTCACCCTGGCGGTCGCCGCGCTCCTATCCAATCACCTTTCGGTGTTGGCCATCGCCGAGTAGGGCAAGCGCCAGTCGTCCGCTCTGCTCACTACTCTTGACTTTCCAGACGGACAGACGCCTTGCCAATCGACCCTTCAGCGGCTGTTTTGCAAGGTGGATGGACATGCCCTGGCGGCAACCGTAGCCACCCGACCGGGCGTGGATCGGCGGGCGATCCAGATCGTGGAAACGGGATACGGACGCGTGCGAGAAGTGCTCCACTTCGTCGCCTCGACCGACCTGACCGCCGACCTGGACTGGCCAAATGTGACGCAGGTCGCCTGGATCGAGCGGAGCTGGTGCAAGCACGGTCAGCCCAAGCGGGCACGCCACTATGGCATCACCAGTCTACCCCCTCAGGATGACCGGCTGTTAGCGCTCAAACTCGGCCACTGGGCCATCGAAAACCGACTCCACCGACCCAAGGATGTGACGTTCGGGGAGGATGCCAGTCTGATCCCCTCATCGGCTGAATCGCCGACCATCGAAGCTGAGAAGAAACGACCTTCTCTCCTGACATGCCACGGAACATGTCTCACGAAACGATCATTTCAACAGATCAGGGTGCATAACAGGCTCTAGTAGTCGGTCAGGGATCATTCTCCGGATTGACCTCACGGGAGGGAACGGTTTTATACCGTTCCGATCGGGCGTAGCCCGATGTCCCTGGCATCCCCGCGACTCATCGGTGACCGAGCACGAGCCCCTAGTATTCATGAACACCTTCCAGGGGGCACCGTCATTTCCGCAACGTTCCGAGCAGCTGCACTGCAAACGCCGTTGGGAAGAATCCGGGCTAGACGAGGATGCTGCCGCTGTTGTGGATCGCGCGGCTGTCGGCCGGTGCCTCCTCGCGAGCGGTCATGCCGTAATCGCGCGTGACGCCTGCGATGCGAAGACGGTAGTCGGAGAAGACGTGACTCCGTCCAATGATCTGTGCGGTGCGATGCTCCTCCATCGCGCGCCATTGCTGGATGGATTCCTCATCTCGCCAGAAGGAGAGGGAGAGCAGCTTATCGGGTTCGAGGATGCTCTCGAAGCGCTCGATCGAGATGAAGCCGTCGATCTCTTCGAGGAGCGGCTTCAGGGCTGCGGCGATCTCAAGATAGGTTTCACGTTGACTGGCAGCTGGCCAGACTTCGAAGATGACCGCGATCATGCATTGCCTCCGCGATGGTCGTCCCCGCTCCACGTTTCGAGAATTGGGATACGGGCGTTTGATGAGGGCTCATACGTCAACGGACATGGGAGTTGAAACGGGATCACACCGCGTTCCAGCAGCATCTCGATGCAACCTGCCGCGATGTTTCGAGCAATGGTTTGACCTGGGCAGGCGTGCGCGCCTTGGCCGAACGACCACAAGACCGGCACGGCGACGACCGGGTCGAGGTTCGCCGCCGCGAGCGCGACGAGCACCATCTCCCCGGCACGAACCGTCTGGTTTCCGATCGTCGTATCGTCGGTGGCCCACCGGCGCGTATTCTGAATCGGCGCCTCGTGGATCAGAACATACTCGACGATCTCATCGATCGTCCTTATGCGTTGGCCATGAACGATGTGCGAATGGTGATCTGGTCGAGAGAGCTCTACGACCGTGTTGCCGATCAAACCAGCCATCGCGTCGCATGCCTGAAACAGCAGACCGATCGCGTTCGCGATAACTGCGAGATCGTCTTCGTCTTCCGCGAGCATCTCGTCGCGGAGCATCGCGAGCAATGTTGATGGCTCCGCGGTCGAAAGACGGCCGGCGATCAGCGACCAGAGATTTTCGGCGGCATCTACCCCGGCCGTGATCTGTTCGCTCGATGCGGCTGGGGCGAGACACCGTGCAAAGGCGTGAACCTGGGACGATGTCGCGGCAAGCTGTTCCGCCGGAATGCCCAGAAGGTGTCCGAGCACATGAATCGAAACATTCGCTCCGAACCGCGAGAGGTCCGAATCGACGGGTAGGTACGTCGCCCAGTGAGCAGTCTCCGTGTAGATGGTTTCCTCGCTGACGTGCGAGAGTGCCCGCTCGATCGCCCGCTTCCGACCATGATGCACCTCACCGTCGGTCATCCGCGCAAGGTTCCCGAAGACTACGCCCGTGGTTGTTCCTGCCAGTGCCGGCGGGATCGGCTCGTCAGGAGGTCGAACCGCACAATGGGCGTCTGACAGCACGGCGTCGACACTCGCAGACTGGGATGCAACCCAACACGAATGCCGCGCACTCCAGAAGAACGGGACGGAGGCTGCCAGTTCGCCGTCGAGCCGAATCTCATCTGTGTTGGTTATGGGATCGGCCGCAGGTTCGCCTGGATACGGATGAGAGGTCACGGTGATGCTCCTTGATCGAGCCTGATACATGTGGCAATACGTGTGGCGGTTCTGTATTGCTGTTACCACTGTAGGAACCTGCATGACATCCGTCCAATAGATAGATATGGTATCAACGATCAGCTAAACTGAAGACATGGAACTCATCGAAATTCAGGCATTCGCGATGATTGCCGAGCACTCCAACTTCACCCGAGCGGCGGATGCCTTGTTTATCTCGCAACCGGCGATCAGTCGCCGTATCGCTTTGCTTGAACGGGAGTTCGGGGTGCCGCTCTTCGAACGCCTGTCTTCTGGAGTGCGATTGACCGACGCGGGAGTTGCATTTCTGCCTTACGCCCGCCACGCCATCGCCAGCCTAGGCGATGGCGTGGCGGCAGTGCGCACGTTGCAAGATGGCTTTCATGGGAAGGTGTCGCTGGCCTTGGTTGGAACGTTGGCGAGCACGATGCTGTTACGGCGGCTTGCGGCGTTCCGCGATGCTCATCCGGATGTGCGATTGATGCTGCAGACGGCACGCAGCGATGAGGTCGGCGTGCTCGTGCAGAAGGGCGATGCAGCACTGGGGTTGCGGTATTTCGAGGATGTTTCACCGGCACTCGTCTCCGAGCAGGTGGCGCTGGAAGAACTCGGAATTGTCTGCTCGGGGCATTCTCGGCTCGTCCCGAATAACGTGCGGTTTGCACAGGATCTCCGAGGCATACCCTGGGTGACATTCCCAACGGGGACGAGATCATCAGGGGAGCCGTTTGCCCGGGAACTGGATCGTCTTGTCGATAAGCTTGGACTGGGAGGAAGCGAGCGAATCCTGATCGATAGTCTTACTGCCCAGAAGCGGATGATCGAGTCAGATTTTGGAATCGGGTTGATGCCGGGAAGCGCAGTGACAGAGGAGATCCGGCTCGGGTCGCTTCGAGGGATCGTCATCGAAGGCGGAGCGATGACCGTGCCGATTCATCTGCTCACGCGTGTGGACGGATACGAGTCAGCGGCGATGACGAGACTCATCGCGGCGTTGCGCCAACGCGCATGAGGTCGAATGCCGGTTCGCCGGGGCGTCGGCACGTCCTTCGGTTCGCCCTCCTGTCTCGGGATGATCATCACCCGGAGACGAGTGCGCCATAGCGTGCCAGATCGAGGTTGCCACCACTGATGATGATCCCGATGCGCTTGCCACGGAACTGATCGGCAATCGTCCGGAACCCGGCAAACCCGAGGGTGCCGGTTGGTTCCACGATCATCTTCATGAACCCTCCAAAGAAGCGCATCGCGTCGACCAGCCCGGCGTCGGAGGCAGTCAGGATATCGGTGGCATCGCGCCGGATGATCGCGAACGTGAGGTCACCGACCTGCTGCGTCTGAGCCCCATCGGCCAGCGTCTGCGGCGTGTCGATCCGCACGATCGTGCCGGAGCGGAACGATTGCTGACCGTCATCGCCCGCTTCAGGCTCGACACCGTAGATGGCAGCGTCAGGCGAAAGCGCACGGCAGGCAAGGGCCGTTCCCGACAACAGACCACCGCCACCCATCGGCACGAAGATGGCGTCGAGTTCACCGACCTCCTCGATCAGTTCCTTTGCGACCGTGCCACCCCCGGCAATGATGTCCGGATGATCGTACGGCGGAATCAGCGTCAGACCTCGTGATGCGGCGAGCTCCCGGCCAATTGCCTCGCGATCTTCCGTGTAGCGGTTGTATGTGATGACCTCACCGCCATAGGATTTCGTGGCGGCCACCTTCATGGCGGGGGCGTCTTCCGGCATGATGATGGTTGCCGGGATCCCGAGATCGCGCGCCGCCAGAGCGATTGCCTGCGCGTGGTTGCCCGACGAGAACGCAACCACCCCCGCCCTGCGCTGCGTCTCATCGAACTGGGAAAGTGCGTTGACGGCTCCCCGAATCTTGAACGCACCCATCCGCTGGAAATTCTCGCACTTGAAGTAGAGCTTCGCACCGTATTCGGTGTTGGCGATGCTCGAGGTCAGCACGGGAGTGTGGTGCACGCTTCCATCGATACAGGCCGCCGCAGCGACAACGTCATCGTAATTGGGCAGATCTTCCAGGGAAATCATCGGCAACATTCCAATCGGTCATCGCGTTGGGGATCAGGCATTTTGGCGCATCCGTGCCGACTACGGGAGGGGATCGGGATGCACCTCCCGGCAAACCGCAGGCTGATGATAGCCGAGCACAACGGGAATGCCAAAAAGAGAACCCGGACGGAACATGCCTCCGTCCGGGTTCTTTCTTGACCGGCGTCAGATGACTGCTACCGCTACCGCACCACGTTTTTTCAGGCCAGCGATCCTGGCTTCGGCAGGTACTTCTTGATGATCGCGTCGGCTGCCCAGAAGGCGAGCGCGCCGACGGTGCCGGTCGGGTTATACCCGGCGTGCTGAGGGAAGTTCGATGCCCCCACGACGAACAGGTTCTCGACATCCCACGACTGGCAATACTTGTTGACGACCGAGTCGGACGGGTCGCTGCCGATCACGGTGCCACCCTGCACGTGCGTCGACTGATAGGGAACGATGCTGTAGTTCTTGATATCCCCGTTGATCTTGCTTTGGGAGCCGCCCATCTGCTTGACGATCTTCGGGAAGACGTTCTCGTTGGCCCAATGCACCATCTTGCGCTCGTTGTCTGTGAAATCGTAGGTAACGCGGAGGAGCGGATCTCCGAAGACATCCCGGTAAGTAGGATCGAGATCGAGATGATTCTGCCTGTAGGCGGGGGATTCACCCTGCATGCCGACGGTAAGCAGGCGGTTGTACCATTGCTTGACCGAGGCCTTCCATTCACTGCCCCAGGCGGGGGTGCCGGGTGGCAATGGGCCGTTGTTCAGAATCGGCCGGGCACCGATCACGCTACAGGTGATATTGCCGCCGCCGAAGAAGCCGAGACCGGTATGGTCGAAGTTGTCCGAGTTGAAATCGTCAATACAGACGCCACTCGAGCCGGATCCCATGAACCGGTTCATGATCTTGTCGTCGAACCACATCGCCGCCCCGGCACCGCCGACCTGATAGGTATAGTTGCGGCCGACTGTTCCCTTTTCCGTCTTCGGGTCGTAGATTTCACCGATCTTGCTGAGCATCATCAGGCGGTTGTTCTCCTGCGTAAACGCGCTGAGGATGATGAGATCGGCTGGCTGCTCTACTTCGAGGCCGTTCGCGTCGAAATAGGAAACGCTGACAGCCTTGCCGTCCTTGTGGTTGATCCGGTAGACGGTGGAGAACTGGCGGATCTCGAGACGGCCACTGGCCAGCGCGTAGGGCACTGTCATCAGGATCGGACTCGACTTGGCGCCGACATGGCAACCGAAACGTTCGCAGAATCCGCAGTAGTTGCACGGTGCGAGTTGCTGGCCGTACGGGTTGGTGTAGGAGCCGGTGCTGTTGCCATTTGGCTGCGGGAATGGATGATACCCCAATTCCTGGGCTGCCTTTTCGAAGATCGATGAGCCATAGGGAGTCTTGCCGGGGGCTTGCGGATACTCCTTCGAACGTGGACCCTCGAACGGGTTGCCGCCTGGCTGGATCTCGTTCTTCAGGTTGCCGGCCTTGCCGGAGATGCCGAAGACCTCGTCGAATCGGGTGTAGAACGGCTCGATCTCCGAATACGACATCGGCCAGTCCTGGATCGTGGTGTCCTCTGGCAGATAGTTTTTGCCGTAGCGTTCCTCCAGGTGCGAGCGATAGTTGAAGAAGTAGTCGAGGAAGCGCCAGAGCTGACCGTTCCAGTGGACCATCGCGCCGCCGACGCCATTGCCGGGAAGAAACGATCCGTATTCGCGCATCGGCGCGGCCGTCTGATCCGAGTTGTTGCGGAAGGTCACGGTGTTCTTCGCGAGATCCATGAACAATTCGCTCTGGACGGCATAGCGCCATTCGTCGAAATGATCCTGGATGAAATCGGGGAAAGTGTCACGATAGGGACCGCGCTCGAGCGCGACCATGTTCAGGCTGGTGTTCTTGGTTAGCTCGGCGGCGATCGCTGAACCGACCAGACCGAAGCCGATGAAGAGGACATCGACCGATGGAAGTTTGGTAACCATGATCAGGATTCCCCTCCGATTTGCTGCTGATACTGACCGAGCGAGATGTAATCGCCCTTGAATGGCTGGTTGTAGTTCTCGATTTGGTCCGCCCAGCTCAGGTGCGCGCCAGGGAAGCCGATCAGCTTCCAGCCGACCATGTCCCGATTTCCACCATGGACGGGGTCGGAAAAGAACCCGGCCATCGTGTAGCTCAGCAGCAATCCGAAGAATGCCTGTGCGGTAATTCCGGGTTGGCCGCCTTTCGCCATCGGCGAGAGCGGCGTCTTGTCGATCGAGCTCGAACCGAACTCGTCGACCTTGCCGGTGCTCATGTCTGTCAGGATCGCGTCCTGTTTCTCGGGCGGCAGGTCGGCAAAGCCGGTCCCATTGTTGGTCGCCTTGGCGTACGTGTCGAGGCTGTTCAACCCGAGCCGAAACCGGTCCCGCAGCATCAGGGCGGACTGGTCTCCCTGGGTCGCCTCACCCTTCACGAACGGACCCTGCATGTAGCGTGGGCCACGAAAAGCCTTGCGAGACCCCATCTCGCGATCGATGAAATAGACGACTCCTGCCTCTTCGGCGCCGGGACCCGTCGCATCGGTCGGGATAATACGGTTGCAGGCGGCACGGAGAATCGTGATGTGATATGGCACAAAATTGACGAAACCGGTGTTGGTGTTCGCATGTTGAGGTGTCATGTCCATCCCGGACATTGCATCTGGTGAAGCCGCTGGCGAGGCGGCGGGTGAGGCTTCTGGTGACGCCTCCTGTGTGGCGTCACCCGCCATTGCATGCGTGACGGCGCCAATCCCGATGGCGGCGCCGGAGAGCGCGCTCATCTCCAGCAAGCGGCGCCGTGAGACAACGTGTCCTTCATGGTCGTGGGACTCGGTGATGCCGGGACCCTGTGCGGAAACGGGTTCGTCAGGGGTCAGTCCGGATCGATCCGGATCGGGGCCGTTGCCAGTGCCGGTGCGGAGTATTTTTCGGGACATCTGCGCTCCTTCGTTGCATGGCCGAAGCGTATCGGGCTCACGGCCGGAATGCATGGCGGTTGCGTCGTGGATACGGGCTGATACAACCTGTGACGGTCGCATTCAGCTCGACAACGTGCGGTCGCGGCGCCTGGCGGAAGCTCGCGAACCGTGGATCAGCTGTCAGGCCGACAATCACCTTCCCAACTTCTCTCGTCAGACAGGATCGAGAACCTTGAGGCGACGTTCTTTTGCGGCGTTTTTGCCGCGCATGACGCGGTGCAGTACGAACGATTTGCACGTGAAAATCAATCGCAAAGCGAATGCCATGAGGAAAGGGATTGGCCAGTTGGCCAATCCCTTTCCGGGTACTGATTCAGCTGTTTGCGTCGAAAGTCGGCTCAGCCGGCGACGCTGACGCTCTGGACGCTTTCGATACCGCCGACGACTTCGCCCGTGGACGTGATCTGACCCTCGCCGCCGCCGGTGCGGGCGAGACCGTAGTACTTGGCGTCCGGATGGGGAACGATGATCGCGGCGGTCGTCTGTTCCGGGTTGAACTGGAAACCATCCGTGAGTTCGATCCCGACCTTCTGGAAGTCGAGCAGCTTGTCGACCAGCTCGTGCTGAGCGAGATCCGGAATCGAGGGATAGCCCCAGGAATACCGCTTTCCGCCTTCAGGACCGATTCCGAGCGCGCTGCGAACCCGCTGATGAACCATCTCGGCGAGACCTTCGGCGCTGGATACGCTCAGGCCGTGGCCGAAGAAGCTCTCCGAATAGTCGCCGCGGGCCTGGGTCTCATCGGTGCGGATGGAGGCTTCCTTCCCCATCGTCACGATCTGGAACGCCACGACATCCTTCTTGCCAGATCCCACCGGCGCTACCGGCCCTGCCGGCCCTGCCGGCTGGAAGTAATCGGCGAGGCAGAGGCGTTCGCGGGCAGGCTGGCGGGGGAAATCGAAGCGAAGCAGCTCGCGTTCGTGGTCCGCCGGATCGTAGATGATGAGGTCGTTGCCCTGCGAGTTCGCCGGGAAATAGCCATAGAGCACCTTCGGAGCGAGCCAGCCCGTCTTCTTCGCGTCTTCCTGCATCGCACGGAGACGCGGCAGGAACTCCTCGTTCTGGATCTGCTCCCACGCCTCGTCCTTGAGACCCTTGCCGCCCCAGTGGAGGCGGAAGAGCGTCTTCAGATCGAGGTGTGGCCAGATGTCGTCGAGCGTGAAATCGGTCATCTCCCGCACACCCCAGAACGGCGGGGTGGGTGGCTCCACCAGAGCTGTCGCGGAGCGCACGATGTCGGTGGAGGGCGCGGGAACCGCGAACGAGTCCCGGCTCGGTCGGCTCAGGGTCAGGCGGGCGGCCGCGAGGTTGTCCTCCACCAGCCGGATTCGCTTCTCGGGGTCGACGATCGTATCCATCAGCGAGAGCCCCTCGAACGCATCCTTGGCGTAGAAGACGCCCGGTTCGTAGTAGGAATCCTCGGAGACGAACAGCGAGCGATGGGCGTACGGGCGGTTGATCGCCGCGCCGCCGATCATGACCGGGAAGCTCAGGCCCTGGTGATGCAATTCCTTGACACAGAGCGGCATCTGCTTGCTGGTCGAGACGAGCAGCGCGGACAACCCGATGGCGGTCGCGTTGACCTCGATCGCCTTGTCGATGATCTTCATCAGCGGCACCTGCTTGCCGAGATCGTGGACCGTATAGCCGTTGTTGGTGAGGATCGTGTTGACGAGATTCTTGCCGATATCGTGAACATCGCCGAAAACCGTCGCGAGGACGACCGTGCCCTTGGTCGTGCCCTCGACCTTCTCGAGATAGTTCTCGAGCTGATTGACCGCCTTCTTCATCGCCTCGGCGGATTGGAGGACGAACGGCAGGATCAGCTCACCGGCACCGAACTTGTCGCCGACCACCTTCATGGCGGGCAGCAGCACCTCGTTCAGGACCCCGACGGCATCGCCACTCTCGGCGACGGCCTGGTCGATGTCGGCCTCGATCCCTTCCTTCTTGCGGAAGACGATCCGGTAGTGAAGTCGCTCGCGGACATTCATCTCCTCCATCGGATCGACGCCGCTGGCGCTCGCGTCGTCGGTCTTGCCTTCGTAGAACTCGATCACGCGGGCGAGCGCATCGGGCCGGCGGTTGAAGATCAGGTCCTCGGCGAGATCGCGCTCGGTGGTCGGGATCTCCGCGAACGGCACGACATGCGACGGATGGACGATCGCGAGATCGAGACCGGCCCTGATCGTGTGATAGAGGAAGACCGCGTTGATCACCCGGCGCGCGGCCGGGTTGATGCCGAACGAGACGTTGGAGACGCCGAGGGTCGTCATCACGCCCGGCAGCGCCTCCTCGATGAGGCGGATACCCTCGATCGTCTCGATCGCCGAGTTCATGAACTCCGGGTCGCCGGTGGTGAGCGGGAAGGTCAGCGCATCGAAAATCAGGTCCTCCGGCGCGAGACCGTATTCCCGGGTCACGATATCGTGGATGACCCTGGCGACCTCGAGCTTGCGCTCGCGGGTCTTGGCCATGCCCTCCTCATCGATCGTGAGGGCGATCACGGCGGACCCGTGGGCCATCGCAAGCGGCATGATCGATTCGATCCGGTCGCGGCCGTTCTCCATATTGATCGAGTTGATGATCGCCCGGCCGGGATACTGCTCGAGCGCGTCCTGCACGACGTCGGCTTCCGTCGAATCGATCACCAACGGACCCTCGACCGTGAGCGCCAGCTTCTTGACGAGCCGGCGCATGACGTCCTTCTCGTTGGTCAGCTCGGTGAGGGCGACGCAGACGTCGAGGGTGTGCGCGCCTTCTTCCATCTGGCTGGTAGCAACCTCGAGGACCCCATCGAGGTCGTCGGCGAGGATCAGCCGCTTGACCTTGCGCGACCCGAGCGTGTTGACGCGTTCGCCGATGATCGTCGGCGCCGGGTTCTGCTGAAGATCGACCGCGCGCATCATGCTCGCGACCTGCGGGAGCGGCTTCATGGGCCGGGCGGTCACCGGTCGCACCGTGACCTCGCGGACGAGGGCCGCGAGGTGCTCCGGGGTGGTGCCGCAGCAGCCGCCGACGATCCCGACCTCGAACTCCTCGACCATCTCGCGCAGCGCACGGGCCATCGGTTCCGGTTCCATCGGGAAGACGGCGAGACCGTTGACGTTGATCGGAATGCCGGCGTTCGGGATGACGGAGACCGGTTTCGTGCTGTACTCGCCGAGGTAGCGTGCCGGTTCCCGCATGTAGTCGGGACCGGTCGAGCAGTTCATGCCGATGATGTCGACGTTCAGGTGCTCGAGGATGTTCAACGCGGCGGCGATGTCGGTGCCGAGCAGCATGCGTCCGGAAGTATCGAGCGTGATCGATGCCTGGATCGGAAGCGCCCGCTGCTTCTCCTTGAAAACACGCTGGGCGGCGTGGACGGCGGCCTTCAGCTCGAGGATGTCCTGGACGGTTTCGATGATGAGGAGGTCGGACCCACCATCGACGAGCCCGCGGATCTGATCGAGGAAGAGATCGACGATTGCCTGGAAGCGATGCTGGCCGAGCATCGGATCTTCCGACGCGGGCAGGAGGCCGGTGGGACCGATCGAGCCGGCGACGAAGCGGGGCCGGGAGGCGGTGCTGTACTGGTCGGCGACGCCACGCGCGAGGGCGGCGGCGGTACGGTTCAGCTCGTAGGTGCGCTCGCCGAGGCCGTATTCCTCCGCCTTGATCAGGCTGCTGCCGAAGGTATTCGTTTCGAGCACATCGCAGCCGACGTCCATATAGGAGGCGTGGATGCCCTCGATCACGGAGGGCTTGACGATCGAGAGGTAATCGTTGAACCCCTCCTTGCCGCCATACTCTTCCGCGGTGAGTTCCATGTTGAGGATGGTGGCGCCCATCGAACCGTCGTAGAAGACGGGACGGGTGCGGACGAGATCGAGGAAGTGGTTGGCGCTGGGGCTGCTGCTGCTACTCATTGAATGGTGTACTCCGATGGGGCGACTGCCAGGATGACCATCGCCTTATTGTAGCTGACCTGCCAATGTGGCTCACCGGGAACATTCGGTGGTGCGGAGACACGGGGGCCGGGTGCATGCGTGATACACGGGATGTGATTTAATCCGGATGCGGTTTAATCGGATTTCCGCGTGACTATGGGGATTTCGGGGCGTATTAAACCGCAGATGGGCGGGTGGTGCGTGCGGTTTAATCGTGTAATCGAGCGTGGGTGACCATCGAAATGGGATTCTCTCGCTTCTGAATAGGTCTAGGATCAAAATTCGGCACGATCGTTGATACATTTCCAAAATCCTGATGATTCCCGTTCGCATCTGTCAGACATACATTTGCGCGCGTCTATGGTAAGCCGATGCTGATAGCGGCAAGACGAGTGTTTATACTCAAGTCGACTGCACGGGAGATACGATTGCCGTAGAACTTTTTAAGATTCCAGAGCCTGTCTGTAAACAGTGATGTAGATATGGTCCGTTCTATATTAATCTCAAACGAATTTCGCTCATTTCCGGCTTGAACCAAAGTATCAAGGTTTCTCAAGTGTCGATGATCGAGAATGGCAAAATTCTCTGCCTTAAGAGCCTCTCGTACTACGAACTCTCGATCTTCACCTTCGAGAATTCCGACCCCCGTGGATACTAGTCGCTTTAGAATTGTCTCATATCGCCAGGGGCGATCATCATGAGATTCGGCCTTGCATCGAAAATACGACGCTCCATATTTGATTGCATCATGATCTTGTTTATTGCTAAGATGGCCGAAAACGTCGAAACACCAGTAGTAACTGAAATCTTCTCGACTTGTGAATTCTATAACTTTGCTAGAGTTCAGATTCAGGCCAAGATCATGAAGGAAAATAGAGGCGTTATGGAGTATTTGATCCGCCATAGATGAGTCTTCTAACATTATAATCTGGTCGTCCGAGTAACGAACATATTCGAAATTATGCTTTGACGAAAGTTCGCGCATCTCTCGGTCATAGGGTTGAAGGTAATAATTAGCGAGGATTCGGGAGCAGTCATCTTCAGAGCTATTTTGAGGTATACCTACCGTCTTTGAGGAATAGCCTTCTTGGCGTCGGTTCCAGTGGCGAAGTAGCACGAATAGTAGGTCTATTACTGGCATTAAGTCGCTTCCGGCAGTATGTCTTAGAGATCGTTCGATTTTGTCTAAATTTACGGAATCGTAAAAGTTCGCTATATCGAACTTAACATAATGATTAAAAACTCTCTGCTGTGACTTTGCGAAGATAACTCGTTGAAATTCTCCCCATTCCTTTACCCAACTCGTCGGATCAAAAAGTGAATTGGTTTCATAGTCCTGCAAAAGAAGTGATTCTGATATGCGTTGCACATCACCTAATTGCTCGTCTCTTTCATTTTTGCGTTGTGGCACTGAGCCCCTCCACCCTCCAAATGTTCCTTCGACGCGACCGGAAGCGATAATTTCCGTCAACTGTCTGATGCAGAAGTAATAGACGCAAGTATCTCGATATGAGAATTGGGGACATATACGAGTAATGCCCTTATGTTTGTTGAGGGTTACGTAGTCTCGTGGGACAGAGGGGAAATACGCGCCAGACTCTATTTCCTGATATAACTGATTGACTAACTGGAGTCGTTCTGCTCGTGTGGTCGGTCGCTCGCTGTTGCCAAAGGGAATTAGGCTCTGACTCAGTGCTTCGTGCAGCTTGCCATTCAGCAAAGTCTTTTCAAGCATCTTCCTTGATATGCGTTCCAAAAGCGTGTCCTTGCTGGGCAGCGTGAACGAGAAAAGACCTGTTTGAAGAGTATAAGCTGTCTTTACAGGACGTTTCTTATTGCTACAGGCGAATGGTTGCCGAATAGCATCTCGCGGTACGCCGAGTGATGAGTATGGTCGCTGGCTGCCATGAACGCGCACGTTTCATGAATGTCTCGACGTCGCGGAGCTTGGTTGCATGAGGATTGGTTGTTGTATCGAAGCAGCGACGATCAAACGTGGGCGGCCTAAGGACCTTCGAGGCGGAAATCATGCGTCAGGGCATATGTGCCTAGTCGCACGAGCAGTACCGAACCGCGGCCGATCTCGTCATGATGTCATCGCGTGCAGAACGCCGTAGGCGCTGGCAACGGACGTTCCAACGACGATTCCATGCGCAGGACACGACAGGTACGGATACAGATACGGCAGCGCATCACACATCGAGAGGGACACGTTCACCATGAAGATCGGTTTGCAGATTTCGAGGTTCATCTATCCCACTGGATCGGCAGGGATCGGTCAGGGGTTTGCTGGGCTCGTCCGGGCAGCGGATACGTCGGGCTATACGTCCCTGTGGGTGATGGATCATTTCTTTCAGATCTCCATGATCGGGCCGGCCGAGGACCCAATGCTCGAGTCCTACACGACCCTCGGCTTCGCCGCCGGGATCTCCAGCAATCTCAAACTGGGAACGCTGGTCACTGGCGTCACCTATCGTCATCCCGGCCTGCTTGCGAAAACCGTGACCACACTCGACGTCCTTTCAGGGGGACGTGCCTACCTCGGTATCGGCGCCGCCTGGTTCGAACGCGAGCACCTCGCACTGGGGGTTCCATACCCTCCCACGTCCGAACGCTTCGAGCGCTTGGAAGAAACCCTTCAGATCGTGCAGCAGATGTGGTCGGGAGAGGTGAAACCCTACGATGGCAAGCACTTTCATCTTGCCGAGACGCTCAATCAGCCGGCAGCCGTTTCCACTCCTCACCCGCCGATCCTGATCGGTGGCGGTGGCGAGCAGAAGACGCTGCGGCTCGTGGCGAAGTATGCGGACGCCTGCAATCTCTTTCCCGGACCCGAACTCCCGCACAAGCTCGATGTGTTGAAGCAGCGTTGCGAGGAGGTGGGGCGCGATTATGCCGAGATCGAAAAGACCGTCATCATGCAGGTGCCCTCGGAGTTCACGGATGCCGGTGAACAGGGACATGATGCACTGGTTCAGACCCTCGGAGACCTTGCGGATCTTGGGATCGATCAGGCGATCCTGAGCATTCAGTCGCTTGCGGACCCGGAGACCGTCATCATGATCGGCCACACGATCATCCCTCGCGCCGAGGCACTCGCGGTCGCCGGAAGGTAGACGTGGGTAACGGGCACCCTGCAGGTTCCGGGAAGGCGATCACGGGGATCGCCGCTACGGGATCGGGATAATTCGTAGGGGTGCCGCCTTTCCGATCGTTCCCGGCTGGGAGCCACCGCTGGCCCCGCTCGACGGGCTTCCGATCCTGCTCGTCGACCGCGAAGCTGCCGAAGCTTCCGAAGCTGCCGAAGCTGCATCCCTGCCAGACGTCGACGGCGTGTTGACGGGCGATGCGAACGGGATCGTGATCGTGGAACAGTTTTGGTCCTGGGGCGGCGACGTGACCCGCGAGATCGTAACGGAGGAAGGAATCCCTGCCGATGTGATGCGAACGTGGATGGCAGCGCAGTCAGTTCGCACGCATCAGCCCGAGGTTTCGGAGTCGTAAATCGCTTCTCTCAACCTGTATTGGAAGACAGAACCCGATCCTGCTCAGGACCGGGTTCTGTCGTTTCATGTGTGATGGTGTTCGTTGCGCGGGATCGACCGGTGCGAATCTGACTGGGGTCGACCCCAACCAACTGCATGCTGCGAGACGGATGCTCGCCACCTTGATGGATCGCCAAGGAGCTGCTTAAGCATCGCAAGGAAAGAGAAGTCATGCGCTCTGTCCTGGGGCAGGATGAGGGCATGCTGAAGAGCATCCGGGCACAGACGCAAGTAAAGGAGACATCGATGACTATTGAAGGCAAGGTTGCAGTGGTGAGCGGGGGGTGCGTCTGGAATTGGCCGGGCGACGGTCGTTGCGCTGGTGGAACGTGGCGCGAAGGTGCTCATCGCAGATCTGGATGAGGACGGCGCACGTCACACCATCGATCTCGTGACCGCGCAGGGAGGAGCCGCGATCTTTCAGCGGTGCGATGTCACCCGAAGCGAAGATCTTCGTGCGGCGTTCGATGGTGCCGTCGATCACTTCGGGCGCTTCGACATCGCGTTCAATAACGCGGGGATTGGTGAAGACGACTTCTTTGCCGACGATCGGGGAACGTGGAAGCGCGTCGTCGAGATCGACCTGATCGCGGTCATCGATGCCACGCGTCTTGCGGTGCTGAAGATGCGGGAGATGGGAAATGGTGGTGCGATTGTCAATTCCGGTTCGATGGTTGGGCTGTGGCCGATGCCGATGTCACCGGTCTACGCGGCGGCGAAGGCCGGAGTCGTCAACTTCACGCGGTCGCTCGGGTATCTCGCAGCGGAATCGGGGATTCGGGTCAACACGATCTGCCCGGAACTTGTGGACACGCCGATGGCGGCTCCGATGGGTGAGGAGGTGTTGATCGAGGCCCGGAAAACCGGTGGGATTCTGAAGCCCGAGCAGATCGCAGCGGCAGTCCTGCAATTGATCGAGGACGAATCACGCTTCGGGGCGGTGCTGACCTACGTGATTGGCGGCGAACCCGAATACCTGACGTCGACCTGGGCGTAGGAATCCGGAGCGCCCCGGCATTCGTCGTGGGTGCGTACGGCGGGAATTGATTTCCCGCCTCCATCTGCGGCCGCGGGTTGCCGATCCGCGATGGCGCGGCATGAGTGGATCTTCAGCATCGATCGCCCCTGAGAATCGAGATGTGGGCCGGGCGGGAGATTTCTCCACTGCGGTCGAAATGACGAGGCGTACTGCGGTCCCGCGGTTTCATTCGGCTCATCTTGCCAGATCAGGCAGCAATAGTCCTTGAAGTCGTCATTTTACATGAGGTTGACGGTGGGATGCGTGGGAGGCTGGCATGGCTCGAAGAGGCGTTGATGGCGAGCGGTCCCTCACTTCGTTCGGGATGACGTAGAAGGGGATTGACTCGGGAGTGCGTCGCCTGACCATATCGGGCTGCGCCCAACGGGCGACACAACATCAACCGCTGGGATGCCAGGCGATCACGGGGATCGCCCCACGACTTCACGTTGATATCCTGCAGGGATGATCGGCGTTCGACTCCCGGAGCTGGCTTGGAGCGGGATGGGCGTGAAACCGATCTCGCGCGTCGTGCGTCTGGAAGGATGTGGAGCACGTTTCACAATCCAGCAGCAGGTCTTGCCTGGCGAAGGTCGTCTGGTGTGACCAGCAACCATCACGAAAGGGTCCTTGTCCATGTTGCGCGCACGATCATGGCGGACAATGCAACCATTCGTCGTTCTCCCGATCCTCCTCTCCTTCTTCGTGCCGATCTGGGGCACCGGTGGTGGGACCGCGCTCGCCCAGACGGATACCGCCACTCCCTCCGGTGCGACGTCCGGCTCGACCTCCGGCGTCTTCGTCACCGTGACCTTTCATGCTTGCCCGGACGGCGTCGATCCCAAGGTTGATCCCGCCGCCTGCGTCGAGGTGGTCCCTCCACCCGTCGGCGCGGTCGTCACCGCGGCACCCGATTACCGTGCCCCCATTCGCGATTTCCCGTTGAACGAGGAGGGTGGCTACATGCTCGGGTTCGACACCGTCCCCGGCGAGGGCGCCATCGGGTTCAGCGGCTTCGCACCGAGCGCGTTCAATTACTTCACCTTTTCTGGACTGGACAAGCCCGCGCGATGGGGCGGCTCCATCGACCTGGAAGCGGGGGACCAGCGAGAGGTCGATGTCTTCTACTACAACGGATTGAAAGGTCTGATCGAGCCGGGCGAGAACACCGTCAGCGTGACCGTGCTCGATTGCCCGGACGGTGTCGATCCCCAGAAGGACGCCTCCACCTGCACCGATCCCGTCCCGGCCGCCGAGTTGACGGGGCTGACGGGACTCACGTACACCAGCCAGAACGCTGGTCGCTACGACGCCGGAACGTTCGCCGACCTCAGTCCGGTGGCCGATGGCACCTATTCGTTCCCAAACATCAACCCCTATACGGTCTTCGGCGTCTATGACGACGGCTCGGATGACGCCAGCACCTACGTCGTGAACGGCGATGTGGAGGAGGTGCGCAGCGACAACGGCGGTGGCACCTCCTACCTCGTACGCGGGGAGTCGCGCGAGATCACGGTCTACCGCACGACCGCGACCGATACCGGGACCCCCGGCAGTCCCGCTCAGGGCGAGACGGGGACGATACGAGTGTCGCTGCGATCGTGCCCTTCGGAGGTCACCACCCGGGAACAGGTCTCCGCCGAGACCTGCACGATCCCACTGAAGGATGATGGCACGGCACGCGTTTTCAACAGTGCAATCGGCGTCGATACGTCGTTGACGAATTACCCCTACGAGAATGGAAGCTACGTGCTTGCAAATGTTCCAATCGGAACCTGGTATTTCAGCGGACTGGAGTCAGGCACACGGGATGCCGTGCACACCATCGGCCAGGACGAGATTCATGGTGCCAACTATGGCGTTCACCTCGAAGCCGGTGAGACCAGCGAGCTGATCTTCGCCTACTACGACGAAGGTAACTAGGCGTCGCGTGTCACAGTCGCTCAGTCATTCGCCGTCAGGTTCTGCGAGGCGGTGACCGGGCGGTTCTGGAAAGCCATTGGCTGGAGACGCCCTTTCCAATCGATGCAAGTTGTGCCTCTCCGATATCCGCCCAGCTGATCCACCGCTTTGCGGTGGCGGGACCGACGCAGCAGCTATTTGCGCTCAAACTCGGCTCCTGATCGCAGAACCGAACGCGGACGAGGGTGGCATCGTTCGATGCCACCCTCGTCCGCGTTTCAGGGAGGCGGGGAGGTAAGAAGGCAGGGAGGCAGCGGTGCAGGGCTTCGGACCGAAACCGGAGAACGCGCCGGCGATACGGGATCCAGTCGAACGCTGCGTCGACCTGGGCGCAGGTTGGAATTGCACGATCAGATGTCGTTAGCAGGTGAGCAGGTGAGTGGGCGAGTGGGCGGGCTGGCGAGCAGGCGAGTGGGTGAGTGCGTCTCCGTCCACAATTATTTATTTAAATATATAGATCACCTAGGAGTGTGCACGTCGAATGGTGTCAGGTGCCGAGGCGGCCGTCCGTTGGGTTGGTGGGGTTGGTCGGGTTGCCGGTTGCCCCAGACCTCGACGGCGATACCGTCTCGTTCGCCCTGCCAGAGTGGAGCCGTGCAGGTGCGGCGGAGCAGGTTCTTCCAGAGCTGAGCGTTGGCGAAAGTCTCCTCGTCCGCGCTGAAGACCTCGAACACGGAGCGTGCCGCGACGAGCACAAGCTTGCGCTTGGCGCGACTCAATGCCACGGTGAGACGGCGCGGGTCGAGCAGGAACTTGCTGGAAACGAGCAGATATTCGCGGTCGCTCTCCGTCGCACCGATCAGGATCACGATTCGCTCGCCTCCCTGAAAGCGCTCGACGGTATCGACTGCCGAGATCAGGATGTCGCCCGTCTCGGGATCGATACGCGTGAGTTCGGGAATGCCCTCCTGGAGGGCGGCGCGCTGGGCACGGTGGGGGACGACCACGCCGAGTCCCTCCCCGGGATCGAGCGCGTAGCCATCGGCGTCGGCGAGTTCGCGCAGGATCGGCGCGATCAGGTCCTGTTCGAAACGATTGCGAACCTGACTCTGGTGCTCGTCGTGGACGATCACGGTGAGTGGATAATGGGGCAGAAGGGCGGCCGCGACAAACGGATCGGCAACGATCCGGGCCGGGATCAGGTCGTGACGGCGGGAGTGATAGTTGATGCCGTCCTGCTGATAGATCTCGCGGCGCAGGAATTCCGCCATGTCGGCATGAAGCCGGAAACTCTCCTCGAACCTGATCATCGGCGGATCGAGCGGCAACAGCGCGAGGAAGAGCGATTCGTAGGACCGAAACTCCTGGAAGCTGCGGCGTGATTCGTTGGCCCAGTCGTTCTTGACGATCGGAGGCATCTGGCGGTGATCGCCGACAACGATCAGGCGGCCATCGAGCGCGAGTGGCAGCGCCGCCATCGCGGCTTCCGGGATGCTCATCTGCGACGCCTCGTCGAGCACGAGACAATCGGCCAGTACGTGCCCGAAGAGATTTTTGGCGTCCCATCGGTCCTTGATGATGCCGTAGATGCCGCCTGGCGTCGACCCGATCACGCACCAGCGCTCGGCGAGGATGCGCTCCGGTGCCTTCGGCGACCCTTTCGGAAGTTCCTCATCCTTGGGAATCGCGAGCACATCCCGATGAAGATCACCCCGGGGCCGCACCCGGAACAGGGCGACATCGAGCAGGCGCGGATCGAAGAAGCGGCCGAAGATCTCCGGGTGGTCACGGGCGATCTCGCGGAGCTTCTGCCGGATGCCACGGACGTTCTCGAGCAGCACATCGGTCGCCGCGTGCGTCTTGCAGGAGAGGAATACGCGGAATTCGCGGTCGGCGGCCATCGCGCCCTGAATGCGGGCGAAGATCGCGAACGCCGTGGAGTAGCTCTTGCCGGTGCCGGGCGGTCCCTGCACGAGCAGAAGCAGTGAACCGCCATGCTCGCCGATGAACTCCCGCTTGCTCGGCTCGAAGCCGTGCATCGCGCCGATCGTCTCGAGCGCGTCGAGACCGGCGAGGAATCGGTGCTGGGCGGCGACACTGACGGACGTCCAGGTCACCGGCGGCAGGTCGTCTCCTGCGATGTGCGCGTAGACGGCATTCTCGCCGCCCTCGACCAGTCCCTGCGTCACCTTCGCCGTCCAGGAGCCGTAGTAGTCGTTCGGGTCGGCGTCGAGCGTGTAGATTCCGTCCGGCACAAGCGGTTCGATGCGTCCGCTGAACGTGTAACCGCGCGCAGACGTGCCTCCCTGAAACGACGGGAACGATACCCCGGCGAATGCTACGGTGGCACGTCCGCCCGGATCGCGTTCGACGACGATCCGATCCAGCGTCAGGCGCATCCTGTAGAGCAGTTGTTTCGGGGTTGGCGTGAAGGGCACGCGTTCGGCGGCGGGCAAGCGGGAATCTGTCTCCGTTCGCGACGCGATCACCAGGCGGTCACCGGGTTTGATCGTGGAGAGGCCGAGCGCCTCATCGAGTTCACAGGCGATGCCTGCGGTCTCGATCCGAAGCCTGATGACAAGACCTTCGATCGATCGTTCGACGTCTGCCTTCTGTTCCGGGGTGAGGCGGACCTGCTTCGCATCTGGATGCACTTCCCGGTACTCGGCGCGGTACTGCTCCTCGAGCAGTCGCCGTCGCTCATTTTCCCGGTAACGGGCGAGCATGTCCGGAGCCTGATCGGACTCGACGTAACGAACGATGAATGTCTGGCCGGCGAGCACACGCTCCTCGGGCGGCGCGAGACGGGCGCTCTTCCACCCGGCGAGTTCGACGTGGCGTTCGATCGTCACGAACTCGTCGAGGGCGTGGGCGAAGGTCGGTGCCTTGACCGTGAAATGCGCGAGGTCGGGGAGATCGAAGACGGACTGAGTGGTCTGCCGGTTTCCCGCGAAATCCTGGGCGATGCATTCCATCGCGTCGAGACGTCGCGCGTGGAAGCCAACGAGGAGATCGGGCGTGACGTCCCGATAGGGTGCCATCTCATCGTTCCTGCCATCGACCGCCGGCGGCAGGTCGCCCCACGCGGCGTAGGCGAACTCGAGCGGGATCTGGCTGTTGAAGCGGGCACGGTTGGTGTACCAGCCCTGCGGGGAATCCTCGTCACCGAGTTTGCCCCAGAAATCGAAGAGGCGGGCGCGAAAGATCTCGCGATAGGGTGTGCCCGCGTTCCAGTCGAACCGGAGATAGGCAGCGACCGCCTGCAACGATTGGCAGACCATCGGGTAATTCTTGTGGTCCTTGACCTGCTGATCGAGAAAGCTGAGGAGCGGGGAGTCGAAGGCGGCAAGTTGGGTCACGAAATCGTAGAGGGCGGTGGCGCCGAGGATCGAGGTGGCGTGGCGACCCAGGGCGTCGAGCAGGACGCGCTGGGCGAATGCGTTGATGAAGACCAGGTGGATCGGGGCTCGCGGCTTGCCCTCGGCGTCCGGGGCCGCGATATCGGCGATGGTCTGGAGCACGTCCGTGATCCAGTCGACGAGCAGTTCTCGCTCGTGTTCGGAAGATTCCGGCGAGGCGGAACCAAGGCGAACCACGCTGCGGCGCCGGTGCGGGCGTTCGATGCCGTGCTCGCAGGCGACGATCAGGGCGCCGGCCATGTAGAGCCGGTCGTTCAGGTAATCATGCTGGACGTCGATGTAGATGCGGATCAGATTCGGGTTCTGCGTTGCATCGCTGTAGGGAAGCGATCCGTAGCCCTTGCTCGGGATGTAGGAAAGCGCCTCGATCGGGTCGTTCGGGTCCTTGATCCAGTTGCGATAGCGGCGGGCGCGGTGGATGAGCTCGTCGAGATGAGGGCCGACCGGCCAGGTGGCGGCGAGCTTGCGGGAGAGCGATTCGTTGCCCGGCGCGGGGACGAGGACGGTATTTTCCTGTACCTCGCCGTCGATCTGGACCTGCCCCTTCTTGTGCAGATCCTTGAGCGTCGCCAACTCCCTGACGGTCGTTATTCCTTCCCGGCGGAGGACGCTCTTGTCCTGTTCCGAGATGTGCGGCAGCAGCGAGAGGTCGTCTGTTTCGGCGCTCTGCTTCATGCAGAACTCGTTGAAGAGGCAACCATCGCACTTGTAGCCAAGGTGAAATGGCAGTTCCTCGAAGGTGGTCTGGATGACGCGGCTGGCAGTCGATCGATCACCAAGGACGAGATCGTGGACGGCCCCGATGTACGCAGCTGTACCGTCGATGCGTTCGAGAAGACCGGCGCGAGTGCCGAAGAACTCGAACGCGAGATCGCGCTGGGCCTCCAGCAGGTCGTCTTCATCGGGAGCACCATCGTCGGTGGCGGCTGGACCACGATAGAGGATGGCGAGCTCGATCGCGTCGTGCGGGATCTCCTCCGCGCGCAGGATGTCCGTCAGGATCTCGTGGTAGAACGCGACCTGCAGCCGATGCTCGACCTTGGAAGCTGTGGAAGCCTTCATGTCCGCGATCAGGATCGTGAGGGTATCGTCGCTGGTGCGTTCGAGCTGGAGAATATCGACATCGCCGCGAATACGCCAGCCGTGGAGGTTCGCCTGCAGTCGTGGCTGGAAGCAGACGATGACCTCGCCGGGCTGGATCGCTCGCGCGATTCCGGCGATGGCGCGATTGTCTGTCGTGTTGCCGTTGGCGCTCCGCTGGGCCTCGCTGAACTCGACGATCGCGAAGTACTGGTCGATGTCACGCGCGATCTGCTCCTCGAAGTCGGCGCCGGAGCGGGTCAGGATGGGCGGGATCGACTGGGCGGCGACGCCATACTCCTCCATGAAGTCGCGGCCGTTGGCGCGTTCGTAGAGGCGGAGGCGGAGGTAGCGCTGGCATTGATCGAGCCGGATGAACTGGGAGATGTCGGTCGGCGTGATCGCGCGCGACCCGGCCTCGCTCGGTGCATCCATCGAGAATGTGTGGCGGAATGTGGATGTCATGCTGTCCCCTGCGTCCTTCGCGGCCCCTGCACAACCGGACGAAACGCTCCAGCGGGAAGACCCGCAGCGACTCGCCGACGACCATGCACGCTCGCGTGACGAGCGCGTGGCCACATGATTCATGTTCGTGACGAGTTTATCCGCAATCGGTGTATACCGTGTAGATGCGTGAGGACAGGCCGGGCGTGGATCCGGTGCCATCTCCCGACGTGCAGGGAAGAGGAGCGATTGCTGGTGGGAACGATCTATCTCGATGCGGACGCATGCCCGGTGAAGGAGTATGTGTTCCGGGTAGCGGCACGGTACGGCATATCGCTGGTCGTCGTCGCGAACTCACCCATCCGCATCCCGGATCAGGCGGGCCTGACGGCCCGGTTGGTGGTTGTTCCCGATTCACCGGATGCAGCGGACGACTGGATCGTCGAGCACGCCGTGGAGGGAGATCTGGTGCTGACCGCGGATATTCCGCTGGCGGCACGGGTGATCTCGAACAAGGTCGACGCGATCGATTTCCGGGGCGGTGTCTACAACCCGAACCGGATCGGGGATGCGGTGGCCTCGCGCGACCTGAACGCCCACCTGCGGCAGATGGGGCTGATCACGGGTGGACCGTCCGCGTTCTCGCAGCAGGACAAGAGCAAGTTCGCCTCGACACTCGATGCGGCGGCGGTGCGCATGAAGCGGCGGATGGAGCGAGCCGAACGGGCGAGTCGTTAGGCGGAGACACGATGCAAGGCATGGCTTGATTCGAGAGTCGGCCATGAATCGACATGGAATAGATGGCTACGACCAAATGATTGAAAGAAGGCTTGCGGGACACGCGACTGGAGCCCACGATGAGCAGGATATAGCGCGTGCATGCATGCGTCCTCTATTGGAAGAGCATCAAAAATCCTTGAGGAGAACACTATGGACGAGATCTACGCACGCACGATCGCCCTGACCTCCTCACCTGCCGGATGCGCCTTCTTGCTATGGGCTGAGCGGGTTGGTATGAGCCCCGCCGATGCAGCCGATCCACTGATGAGCTTTTTTCTGACGGGCAGGGCGCTTAATGATGTCACGGTCTGGAGGTCGGATCAAGCGGACGAAATGCAGAAGTTGCTTCGTGAAGGGCCTCGCCTGCGAAGTTTTGCCTCCGCTGTCCTTAGTCATCCTGACGCTGCATGGTGGTTCGCGCCGCTCGACCGCGCCTTCCAACTCTTGTCTAAAAACCCCGGCACGGCGGTAGTTCCTGTGTCTCCGGCAGTGCCGGTGCGGCCCCCACCGAGCAAGAACGCTATGCGCAACATCCAGAGTGGGGACTTTATACGTCAACCGAAATCGACGGGATCAGTTCGCATTTAGTGAGTGCTCAGGAATGTGTAGGAGACTTGGGTCCCATCAGGTTACCATTGATCCGCTACCGTCTCCATACATCAGCGGATGCTCGGATCTTTGAAATCGACGGTCCTACCGCCTGGGACCGGCTGTGCCGAAAATATCCCGCGTTCGAACAAGGCGGACTTCTAGGTGGACTGCTCGTGCCCGATTTTGCGGCAGTGGCACGGGACTGGGATGCGGTGCATGTGACACTGGGCGGGTTGCTGACCTCCGCGCATGTCGCCATTCTGGGACCGGAAGGCCAGACGGCGCTTCAGGGCTGGGAAGCGGAGCAGACCGTTTGGTTGAACTCCCGGTTCGACGAGGTGACGCGCCTCTCCCACCTGCCGGAACGAATCAAGATACCCGTCGCATTGCGTTAGGCCGTGCAAGTGATGAACTGAGCCGGGAGTATCCCCTATGGATCGGACGGTGCCGCAAGCAACCGGAGGAGGCCAGCTGATGGTCGCCACCCCGATTTCCAAGACCTCAATGAACTCATCTTGCAATCATGTACAACGAGGACATCATCGACAATCCGGATACTGCTCTCGAGCTAAATGATCCGGATCGGTCACCAGTTTCCAAGGTTTTTCTGCACGGTACGACCCTGGGCGAACGGATATCGTAACGGAGCGCACGGCGGCATATGTCGCCGGCGGCGAGAAACCGCAAATCGGGCGAAGGATAGTTGCGAGGAGTGGCCATAATCGTCAGGCAGCGCGTGGGCGGGGCCGGATCGTGCGTTTGATCTCGTCACCGACCTGATCGGAGGCAAGGTCGAGCTCGTAGCTCTTCTGGAGATTCAGCCAGAATCCCGCTTCCACGCCAAGCCACTGTTGCAGGCGAAGCACGGTATCGGCCGCCATCGCCCGTTTCCCGGCGATGAGCTGATAGATGCGATTGGCGGGAACGTGAATCTCACGCGCGAGTTGCGCGGCTGACAGATCGAGTTCGGCGAGTTCGCCGGCGAGGACTTCGCCGGGATGAATGGGACGGGTTGGGCGTCGTTCGTTCACGGTGGTGCTGTCCTGTACGTTAGTGATAGTGGACGATCTCGATATTGAAGGGTTTCGGTGAGCCGTCGGGCCACTCGAAACAGATTCTCCACTGGTGATTGATGCGGATGCTGAACTGCCCACGTCGATCGTCACTCAGGGACTCAGAGTGGTTGTTCGTGGACTGTCACTCGTGAAATGCAGGGCCGAACTGGAACGGCGGGTCGACGTCCTTCGTTCCACTCAGGACAAACTTATTTGTGGACGCTGCGAGAGACGGTGTGTGGTGTGGATGGCGAGGTCGGGTGCATGCCAGGGTGTGGGTTCTGGCCATGCGTAGCGAGGGGTGGGCGATGCCAGCAACCTCCTCCGCGCGGCCTGCGGCCTTGCTCGGAATGACAACTATAGGAGTCAGATGCTCCAGCGCAGCAGCTGGAATGACCGTAACAGGAAGCTCGAGCGTGCTCGATGGTCCTGGCGCGACCGAAAAAGCGAATGCGCCCGGCGCGGGTTCGGACTGCATGACGATCCCGTAATTCGCGAACCGCCAACGCTGACAACCCCGCATCCTACACCCTGCACCCTGCATCCCGAGAGGCCCAGGTATTCCCCTGGCATGCGGTTGGCAGTAAAGTCTCTCTATCCCGGCGAGATCGGGCGTCACGTCTCATTGGAACGAGCAACGATTTGTTTCGAACACCCTCGACCGGCGATGGGCATGACGCCTATTCGGCCCTTCGCTACCCCGATTTCCGCCTCTTCATTTCGGCCAACTTCCTGTCATCGCTGGCGCAATCGATCCTGAGCGTGATCGTCGGCTGGGAACTGTATCTGCGGACGAATTCCGCACTCGCGCTCGGCATGGTGGGGCTGGTCCAGATCATTCCGAATGTGCTGATGGCGCTTCCTGCCGGGCAATTCGTCGACCGCCACGATCACAAGCGGATCGCAACGGCATCCGCATCACTGAATGCTGTCGCGGCGCTGATCCTTGCTGCACTCTCGGCGATCGAAGGTCCGCTCGTGTTGATCTACGCCTGCCTTTTCCTGATCGGCGTGGCGCGGGTGTTTCGCAGCCCCACCCAGGGAACGCTGCTGGCGGCGGTCGTTCCGGCGACGGAATACGGGAACGCGTCGGCCTGGGGAAGCAGTGCGGGGCAGCTTGCTTCGGTGCTGGGACCGGCGGTGGGAGGTTTGGGTGTTGCCCTGGTGACCGATGCAGCGCCCGTGTTTGCCGCTACGGCGGTCATGCTGGCGATCTCCGCATTTGCCTATGGTCGCTTGCATCCGCGCCCGATCGTGCAATCAAAGGAACCTGTCACCAGGGAATCGCTTCTGGCCGGGATCACCTTCATCCGCAAGACGAAAGTGCTCTTCGCCGCGATCACGCTGGATATGGTGGCCGTGCTGCTGGGCGGGGCGACCGCGCTGCTGCCGATTTTCGCCAAGGATGTTCTCAATGTCGGCGCGACCGGATTGGGCGTGATGCGCTCGGCACCTGCCGTTGGAGCGATCGTGATGTCGTTTGCGATCGCGCACAAGGGCCCGTTCAAGCGTGCGGGCATGACCTTGCTGGCGACAGTCGCGGCGTTCGGGTTTGCCACGATTCTCTTCGGGGCCTCGCGTTCGCTCCTGCTTTCCCTGGCAGCGCTCGTCATGATCGGGGCGTTCGATGCGATCAGCGTCGTGATCCGGACGACGCTCGAACTGACGTTCACGCCCGACGAGATGCGGGGCCGGGTGGGGTCCATCCACTACCTGTTCATCGGGATGTCCAACGAGTTTGGTGAGTTCGAATCGGGCGTGGCGGCGGCGATCTTCGGGGCGACGACCGCGGTCGTGCTGGGCGGAATCGGAACGCTGCTTGTGGTCCCGATCATCACCATGGTCTGGCCAGAGGTGCGTCGGCTGCGAGAGATCGTTCCTCCACCCGAGATCGCGACGGTCGCCGAAGAGGCCATCGTGCAGCAGCCATAGGCAATTTCCGCATCACGTCGGACCGCCGTAGCTGCCGCCGTGTCCCATCCAATCCATCTGATACCCATCACCGTGGAAATCGGCACGTCAGCGCCACGATGTGTTCGACCTGATCCGTTACGACACGCATCGAGCGGCGGGTGGTCGTTCACCGACGACCGTGGTGTCACCGTGACGACCAAGGCAACACCGACCAAGGTTATGGCGTACATCGGGATTGCCTCTGCCCTGTATGACTTCAGATTCGAAGTCACCGGGTTCTTCAGTGGTGAGACGCTGGAGAAGGTCGATCCCAAGACGATCGCGCCAAACCTTCCGTTCGACCGCATGACGAACCTCGACTACGGGGACGGCATCGATGTCGAGACGATCCTCGGGCTCGGCACCGAGCTCTTTGTCGGCGCGAACTACGACGTGACTGGTTCTTCGCAGACGATCTGGCCAATTCCGCAGGATGTCGTCGAGCAGATAGCCAAGGTGGCGGGCGTCATCGCCGTCGCCTATGCGGACGGGACAGACGCGGCGCGGCTGATTCAGACCAACGAGAGCCTCGCGGCAGCGCTGGGGGCAGATGTGACCTGCGGGGATGTGGCTTCCACGAAGGATACCTTCAAGGCAAGCGAGCAGGCCCTCCGGGATGCAGTCGCGGCCAAGCCGGGGTTCCGGGCGCTCTTCATGACGGGAGCTCCGGATGGCTTCTATGTCGGCAGGAATCTGGCCGATCTCAATCTGTACACTGGCGCCGGTCTCGAGATCGTCGGTGTCGAAGGATATGACATCCAGTCGTGGGAGACGTTCCCCGCCGTCGACGCCGGCGCCATCTTCGTCGACAACCGGGCGACTGGATGGTTGCAACCCGAGGAGATGAAGGCGCAGATCCCGACGTGGCCACTGCATCTGGCTGTGAGGCTGGGCAGATGTATCCGTGGCAGAACGAATACGTGCCAGGTTACAAGGGGTTCGCGCCGGTACTTGAGGGGATCGCTACCGTGGTTACCTCAGCGAAAATTCTTTCCTGATCGGTCGTCACGGCACAATGACGGCGGACTCCTTGGGGTCCGCCGTTTTGCATTTGGCCTGCTGCCTGACTTGGCAGGAAGGCGAGTCGCTGATCTGCGAGGATACTTGCGCGGCTTGACCTTGACGCAGGAGCGGGCCGTCATCTCGGGAGCATCCGATGACCATCATCCGAACTGGAAGGGAAGGGTCTCAACGGCTATCCGTACGTCGGCTTCTGCGGCCAGCCTGCCGGAGAATCCTCCCAATCTTCGTGTCGCCCGAATGGCGTCATATCGAGGAAGCCATACGTGAGAATGAGGGGTTCGACACCCCGGCCGGTGGTGAAGTAGGTGTGATAGACGTTCGTGCCATCACGTAGAAACACACTCATGCCCGGGATTTCGTTATCGTCTTCGCCGGTGACATGGAAGTCCTTGTTGAAACTACTCGAGCCCGACGAGTACCACGGAAAATCCCAGCCCATCCGTTCGTTGTACGCCAACAGCTTCTCGATCGGTGCGCGCGAGATCAAGACAAAGGTCGTATCGACATCGTGAAGTGGGGTTACCGTGCCGATGTCGTTTACCGAGGCGGTACAACTCGGGCATCCATCGTCCCAATCGGGATGAAACATGAAGTGCTGGACGATCAGCTGACGGCGTCCCTCGAACAGCTCGAGAAGCGACACGGCTCCCGCCGGACCATCGAATCGATAGTCGGCATCGATCTTCACCATTGGCAGGCGTCGACGCTCGGCGCTGATTGCATCCCTGGCACGGGTGTTGGCCTTCTCCTTGATCAGCAGTTCGTCTCGTGCCGCTTGCCATTCCTCCCGCGAGACGATGGGCGGAAGTGCCGTGTGCGTTATTCCTGTGGCCATGGATGATTCCTTTCAGTCTGGTGAGGGATGAACGGTCGGTTTGTTCCGACCTGTTACATCCCATCCTGCACCAACCAACGGGAAACGGCTTCTTCCCGCTTGCTGCTTCCGATGCCATGGTTGGGTCCCGCGATCCGCGCGACCCGTGCGACCCGTGCGATGAATGATTCCATGATGCACTCTCGAAAAATGGATTCCAGGCCAATGTCACGGTGTATCAACGACGCACCGAACCCCAGAAATCGCGCCTGCAAGGAGAACCCGCCGATTTGGGCCGTAGTGGCAGGTGTCGTCGGTGATATCGGTCCCGGTGCAGAACAATCGACGGAGGAAGGATGCCTCCGGAAGGGCATGCGCAAGGGGGCGATCCAATTCGGATCGCCCCTTCAAATGCTTGTACGTCATGGGCAGCTACCGAATCGACCCGTACGTGATTTGTGGTCAGGCCGGACCCTCGCGCTGGTTCTCGGCGTGGGCCGTCGCCTCGGTGACGGGAGCGGTGGTTTGCAGCGAAGGATCATCCTGACCTTCCCATGTCGCGGCGACCCCGGTGAGTGGAGAGGATGGGACGTCCCTCGGTTGCCAGCGATGGTTCGAATCGATCCTGGACGCAAGCACCTCGGCGATGTGCCGTGTGGGGCGAGCGGTGAAATGCTCGATCTGCTGACGGCAGGAAACGCCGGCAACGCTGATCTGGACGTCCATCGACGTGGCATTGACGGCTGGGAAGAGACGTTCCTCGCCGATCTTTTTCGAGACCTCGTAGTGTTCCGCTTCGTATCCGAACGACCCCGCCATCCCGCAGCAACCCGCTCCACTTTCTGCCGGGCGGCAACCGGATGCCTTCAGGATCGCCATCGACGGTCCAATTCCGATCAGCGCCTTCTGGTGACAATGCCCGTGGAAAAGCACTTCCGACCCCGTGCCGGGCTTCCAGGTGATGCCCAGATCCTCGTCGTTATCGAGCTTCGCCAGCCATTCGTCGATCATGTAGGAATGCCTGGCGACGACCTCGACGTTGGGATCATCTGGCAGCAAGTCCCGGTATTCATCGCGCAAGGTCAGGATGCAGCTTGGTTCGGTGCCGATGATCGGGATGCCCTGTTTGGCGTACGGAGCGAGTAGGCCGACATTCTTGCGAGCCACCTTGCGTGCGGAGTCGACCAGACCCTTCGAAATCATGGGACGACCGCAGCAGGCCCGGCGCTCCTCGATGATGACCTCGAAACCGGCCGCCTCGATCAGCCTGACCGCAGCCAGCCCGATCATCGGATAGTTGTAGGTGGCAAAGGTGTCGTGGAAGTAGACGACCTTCCCGCGCGTCGTGGCTGGCACCGGATTGTGCTTGCGATGCGTATGCCAGCGATGCACGAACGTGCGCGAGACGAACGGTGACATCTTCCGGTCCTTGTGGACACCGACGAAGGCCATTCCGGGCTTCCCGAGGGGAGTGCGCAGTGCCAGATTGGCCAGCGGGGCGACCGGTGCCGCGATCTTCGAGATGGTATGGATGTGCCCCATCAATCGTGCCCGCAGCGGCACTCCATGCTTTTCATAATAATGAGTCAGGAACTCGGTCTTGATCTTGGCCATGTCGACGCTCGATGGACATTCGGTCTTGCACGCCTTGCAGGAGAGACAGAGATCGAGCGTTTCGTAGGTGGCCTTGTCGGCGAAATCGCGGGGCGAGAGGATGTTCCCTGCAAGCGCATTGCGCAGCGCATTCGCACGGCCCCGGGTCGTGTCGTTCTCGTCCCTGGTCGCCATGTACGAGGGACACATGGTGCCCGCCTTGGTCTGCCGGCAGACCGCCGCCCCATTGCACATCTCGACCGCGGCCATGAAGCCGCCTTCGCGGCTGAAGTCAAGATTGGTCTTGATCTGGACCGGCTTGTATTTGGGCCCGTACCGCAGATTGTCGACCATCGGTGGGGCGTCGACGACCTTGCCTGGATTCATGAGACCGGCGGGGTCGAAGAGGTGCTTGAAATCGCGCATCGTCTGATAGAGGTCCTTGCCGAAGATGACCTCGTTCAGCCCGGAGCGCTGCAGCCCGTCTCCGTGCTCACCACTCATGACTCCGCCGAAGTCGTGCGCGATCTCGGCCGCCTGATAGGCAAGCTCGCGCATCGCCTCGACGCCGCCGATCGTCTTGAGGTTGATCAGCGGGCGGATGTGGAGGCAGCCGGCGGAGGCGTGGGCGTAATATGCGGCGGTCGTATCGTGCCTGGCAACCATCACCTCGACGGCCGCCACGAACCTGGCCAAGTGTTCGACCGGCACCGAGACATCCTCGATCACCGGGATCGGCTTGGCGTCACCCTTCACGCTCATCAGGAGACCCAGACCCGCCTTGCGGACCTGCCAGACATCCTTCTGCCGCTTCGGATCGAGCACAACGAGCGGATCGGTCATCAGGCTGATGTTGCGCGCGCGCAAGTGATCGATCAGGCGGTCGCATTTCTGCTGGAGTTCGCGTTCATTGGCGCCGTAGAACTCGACAACCAGCACACCCGCCGGATCGCCCTGGATCAACGAGATCTGCTTGGCGTACCCAGGTGCCTGGCGAGTGAGATCGATCAGCATGCGATCCATCAGCTCGATCGCGGATGGCTCCACTTCGAGGATCTGCGGGGTGGCCTCCATCGCGCGGACGAGGTTGTCGAACTGGAGCATGACGAGGCCGGTGATCGGCGGGATCGGCACCAGATCGAGCGTGACCTGCAGGAGCGTGCCGAGCGTCCCTTCCGACGACGCAAGCAGCCGCGCCGGGTTGAAGACATCGTCGGCCTTCAGGAACTCGTTCAGCGAGTAACCGGTCGAGCGTCGCCAGTGCGGTGGGAAATCCCGCGCGATCACATCCTGGTGCTTCTCGCGGAAGGCGAGCAGTTTCCTGAGCAGAAGACCGGTTGGATCCTCGGTCTGGGCGCGTTTCCTGAGGTCCGTCATCGTGCCAGGACCGAGCTCGACGGTCGTGCCGTTGGCGAGTTGGACGCGCGCCGAGCGCATGTTGTCCTGCGTCATTCCATAGAGGATGGAATGGGCACCGGCCGAATTGTTGCTGACGACACCACCGACGGTCGCCCGATTGGCCGATGAGGGGTCCGGACCGAACATCAGGCCCTGGTCCTTGATCTGGCGATTGAGCTGATCGAGGTTGATGCCAGGCTCGACAGTCACGGTTCGGGTTTCCGGCCGGAAGTTGATGACCCGGTTGAGATACTTCGAGGTATCGACGATCAGTGCGGCGCCGACGGCCTGCCCTGCGAGCGACGATCCCCCGCCGCGCGCGAGGATCGGGACGTTGTGGCTGGCAGCGAGTTCCATCGCGGCGATCACATCGTCGGTGGTGCGTGGGATCACGACTCCGATCGGGTCGATCTGATAGTTCGAGGCATCGGTCGAGTAGAGCATACGGCTGACGGCGTCGAATCTCACCTCGCCGTGGATGCGGGCGGTGAGTTCGGCTTCGAGCACCTGCGCGGTTTCATACGACGCGCGGTAGGCGCGATCGGGTTTGCCGCCGCTGATCGCGGGGGGAGGGACGGGCAGAGTCGGGGATGGACTGGCGCCGTTGGCGGTCGCCGAGTGGCGGATAAACGCCATGAGCCACGTCTCCTTTGCACTGGGATAATGTTGCGGTTGGACGGCACGCGAGGCGAGGGTGCCAGGTTCGAGCCAGTATCGACCTGTGAAGGCTGATGCTGACCATCGCTGAGATTGTGTGGATGAGTTTAGCACCGGGGAGGGAGTCGGGACAGCGCATGTCGTGCGCTTAAGCGCCCGGATCTCATGGCAAGGTGAATCCCGAAGGACATGCCATGAGAGGAACTTTGCTTCCAGTATGAATTACGCGCTGCGCCGGACCTCCCATGCGGTCAGAAAAGTCCGGGTATACCGCTAGGTCGCCGGAGTTGGCGACCTAGCGGCGCCCAGCCTGATTGCAACCAGTGCCGTCGCGGCAGTTGGCGCGGGAGAGGCCGCATCAGCAGACGGCAGTAGTGGACCGCCCGCTCCCACACACAGGTAATCGCCGACTGCGGCCAATGGTGCATTCAACCCTGCGCTCGCCTGCCACTTCCAGGCTTCACTCCCGTCCTGGACGTTGAGTGCATGGACCACCCCGTCCAGACCACCGGTGAAGACGAGGTCGCCCACGACTGTCGTACCAGTCGCCTCATCCACCTGCAACGTGGCACCTGCCGGAAGAGTGGGCTGAATGGACAGCTCAGGCGGTGATTCTCGCAAAACTCATTCAATACGCACAACAGAGTGTGGCAAATCTCACCTTCGATTATCGGAGATCTACGATGAGATCCTCTGAATGGTGGGAAACAGGTGCGTCAACTCCCTATGCAGATGGTTCGTTTTCAGCGTTGCCAATTTTCGTCGTCTCACCTATATACAGGTGGATGTTGTCGCCACACACTGGAGGAACGTCGATCTTGCTCCCGATCAGATCGGGGACAGCATCAGCAACAGACCTCCTGTTTTGGCTAGCCGCGTTCGTTGAATTGTGTGGATGGATGAACGGGGATCATCGAGATCAAATGATCGCGAGTCTGCGGAGGGGGAGGCGGAACGATGAATGCGGGGCCAGGCACACTGCGATTTCAGTTCGAGGGAGAGGTTTGGTTCTACACCAATCCAAGCGCCGTGTATTTCGTGTCGCTTCCCGGGCAGATGTCCGCGGATATTCTCGACCTTGTCGGACAATCACTCAACCCTTGGGGGACGGTACCGGTCGACGCCACGATCGGCGACTTCACCTGGGCGTCCTCGATGTTTCCCCGCAAGGAACGGACGTGCTACGACCTTCCGCTCAACGCAAAGGTTCGCAAGCGGGTTGGACTCCAGGCGGGAAACATCATCTCCGTCACAATCGACATCCCGCTCCCGGTGTAACAGCCTGTCAAGAGCTATGAGGTCGCACGAGCACGAATCCGCACGGCAGCCGCCGCAGAAACAGCTGCTCTGGAGAGATTTCCTGCGGGTGGCAGCGATCGTTGAACGTTGTTGGTCTGCCGGCATGGCATGCTGCGTTGAACAGGATGAGGACAGCCTGTATGGTGCGGTCCTCCGGCTGCTCAAAGGGCTCGCACGACAACGACGGGCGGTCGAGGTCCGATTCCGGAGGCTTGCTTCGGGTCGCGGCCGGAACATCGCCTGCTTAGGCACGACTTCCCTGCTGGCGCAGAGGTTCGAGCTTTCGCGGACCAGGCAGGACCCGAACGCTTCGGGTGGGGAGAGCCGTTGTTCTCGACCAAAAGCCGCCTGTTGCCCGTCGGACCGCTGAGGACGGGCAGGCGAGCTTTCCGACCGAGCGGCACCTATGACATCGCTCGTCTCGCCGACGTGCCAGAATCACGGGGATCAGTCCGCTCCTGTCCCGCTCGGGATATCAAGACGCCCATGGACTCGCGGGTGCGAAGAATGCGAACATGAGATGCGTGAGATGCGCATCACCCGACTCATGCACGACCACGACATTGCAGGAACCGCTCTGGAACGAGCATCCTGAAATCAAAGACGTGAATCGGCGACATCAAGCAGGCAAGTCAGGCAAGTCAAGTCAGCTGGCATTGCGCGCCATGCCGATCACTCAGTCAGAGGCGACCTCCACGGCGTCTCCAACATCGAAGGAGTTCAGAGTGGTCACACGCGCCGTTTCAACCTGGTCATTGCATCGAACACTGGGCCAATTTGTCGCACCTGATTCAAACGTGCAGGGTGGCCCCTTCATGGCATCTCCACAGGCGTCGTCCGGGCTGACCCTTTTGGAACTTCCCGCAGAACTGCAACGGCGTGGATACGATGCCTTGCAGATCTGTCACTTCCACCTGCCGTCACGCTCCAGTGCCTATCTGGATGAACTCCGGACCGCGCTCGCCGAGTCGAACATCGCACTCGATGCCCTCCTGATCGACGATGGAGACCTCACGAGCGGCGACGATGCCGACCTCGCCGAGGCCTGGATTGGTGAATGGCTGGACGTGGCAACGCTCCTCGGTGCGCGCCTCGCACGCGTCAGTGCCGGCAAGTCGGTTCCGTCCGGCGATACCGTGCGAGAGAGCGCCGGACGACTCGTTCGGCTCGCTGCGGCGCATCCCGACGTGCGAATCGTGACCGAGAACTGGTTGGGAATGATGCCGGATGCGGATACGGTGCTCGCCCTGCTGGATGCAACGGGAGAGTCTGTCGGGCTGCTCGTCGATCTGGGCAATTGGAGTGGCCCCGGCAAGTATGGCGAGCTCTCCCGGATTGCCCCGCTTGCCGAGAGTTGCCACGCGAAGTGTCATTTCACGGAGCACGATGCAGACAGTGATGATTTCCGGGCGTCGCTGCAGATCCTCAAGGAGGTTGGGTACGACGGTCCCATGGCGCTCATCTATGATGGAGCCGATGATGATGAGTGGGCCGCACTCGATACCGAATACAAGGTCGTGCGGGACGTGTTTGGCTTGGTATGAACCCCATTCCGACTCCCGCACTGACCGGGTTTCCGCACATGGTGCGGGCAACTGATCGACATCAACTTCATCTGGTCGATATATCTTGCGGAATATGGTTGAGCGCAGGGGAGTCAGCGGGAGGTACCGGGGACTGACTTCCCGCAGGAGGGTCCGCCCGATCGACCGCAGAGCCGGCAGCGGCGTCGAGCGAAGCCGAATCGGTCGATACCCCAGGTGGTTCTCCATGATCGACGCCTGCGGTGGCGGTTCGCCTCCCATCCAACCCAACCGAATTCCGGATCAACGTCTGGCCGAAGGTCCCGCCTTTGGCCAGGCATCGGGTTCGATCCCCTGTCTGGCGCCGGTGGAACCGGCAGCGCATGAACCCGCGGGTGTCCGTACCGAGCGAGCGAGACGGACGCACAAGAACCCGACCTGCAGGTCGGGTTCTTGTCTGATTGCGTACTCGTGATTCAGGCTGCTTCGCGCTCGCCAGCCTCACCCGTCTCACCAGCCTCGCCCGCCACGGCGATCCCGATCCCGTCGAAGAGCGTGAGCGACATCATCTGAAGACGCCTCTCACCCTGCACCTCGACCGGCGACATGATCACCGCGTCGCGTTCGCCCGTCATCAGGAACTGATCGTTGTCTTTTTCCTTCACCACATTCTTGAAGGGTTTCAGGTCAGCCTTGATCGCCAGGATCTCACCAGTCAACCGGTCACGCTTCGCATAGTGTCCGTTTGGCAGGCGAAACTGGGTTCGCCCGCGAATTGCTCCTCTTCGGCCGCCACCCGGCCCACCGTTTTTCGCCATTGCCCTGAACCTCCGGGACAGGTCCCTATCCCGACCATCCGCTTACTCCGTGTAAGTTACAATTGTATCCCAAAATATTGAATATGTCAATATGAAAAGGACCCAGATGGCACCCGGGAACGAGATTTCCTTGCCGATTGCCGATCCTGTTTTGGACGGAGAATCGGTGAGCGATGACACATAGTTGTCGAGTGAGAGATCGTTCGGCTTGACCGTCAGATGACATGAGCATCATCGAATCGTGTCGGGCGACCACCTTGCCCGGCACATATACACATCGTTGACTCCACCCACGGCGTCGGAAAATGACAGGCTTTGGAGCGGAGATTCGTTCCGGAAGGCAACCAGGACGGGACGGATGATCGGATTGGCGCGGAAACTATCCCATATTGCAGACAGAGATGAGATGATCGAATGGCCATCTCGTTACCAGACCCGTCTCTCCGTGCTTCAGCTCGAACGTACGCCCGCCGCATCGGCGATGGACAGGCAGTAGTTCGAGACGACGTGTGGGAATGTGCGATATGCGGATGGTCGAAAAGTATTCCTGGATGGATGTCTCCGTGGAAAGGCCACGCACTGGGCACGGCAAGACATCGATGCAAGATACGTCGTCTCCGGGATGTCCACAAACGCGATCTGCGAGACAATGACGGGAGGGAACCATATCTCACGTTCGTGTTCACCACCCGACCATCTTCGGTCCTTGGGTCCGGTCTGCCTGGGAGGTCTGGCGAAACTACTCCATGGCTTTCGCTCGCTAACGCATGCGCCGGTGTCTCCTCGATATCGACGCTGGCAGTGCCCCGCGGAGTGGTGGGGTTTGAGGGTTGATCTTCGATGTCTACGCGCCGCTGTCGATCGCGGCGGTGGTGTCAGTATCGCTGGTCGGGTTGAGTTGGGCGATGGGTGGGCGGCACCAGATCGAGCATTAGGTCGCGTCAAGCGTCGCCCGAGGCCGAGCCGTCGGCAGGCACCATCACCGTCGTATACGGCGCGTCGTCCCTGGCGTTCAAGCGTGGGGTGCGTGTTCGATGCTGATTGCGGCGGAGATCCAGCGCTCGTTGACGGGAAACCGCCAAGCGTGGAGCTCAGCCGAACGCGAGCTCATGCCCCACTGACGATCACCATTTCGTTGCCTTCGGGGTCGGCGACCCGCCAGCGATCCTCCGACTCG